>Ga0116227_10009825_pt1 | contig 17131 bp, 18 predicted proteins | sample S1TSphgellanicum_FD_89693 | JGI IMG/M metagenome (GOLD analysis project Ga0116227, IMG submission 89693) | Host-associated microbial communities from peat moss isolated from Minnesota, USA - S1T2_Fb - Sphagnum magellanicum MG | ecosystem: Host-associated > Plants > Peat moss > Unclassified...
CCCATTGGCTACATCCCGCCAGCGGAGGCCGAGGCAAACTACTACCGGCAACTCGCCAGTCAGACCACCGCGGTGGCGGTCTGACTTAAACCAAACAGCCTCCGCGGAAACCGGGGCGGTTCAGTACGAGGCCGTGCTCCGAGCCGCGTGGCTTCTTTTCGCCGCAGGCCCTGGTCAAGTCGAGAAGCTCACCAAGACCTTGGACCTGGCGGCAGAACAAGGCGCAAAGAACCTGCCGGGTTACCTGGACATGCTCACCGCTGTCGAGAAGGCCGCCCCGGCCGGCCTGGCCACCCCGCTCGCCGAGTTCAACCGATACTCGCGGCATGCGCTGAACTCCTTCGTCCACGCGGGCATTCACCCGCTCACGCGTGCCAGGTCAGGCTTCCCGGTCGAGCTGGCGGCAACGCTGCTGCGGTTCTCCACAGGTCTCATGCACTTCGCGTATCGGCTTCTTGCTGCGCTAACGGGGAGTCAGGAACGCATGAACCGCGTGACGCGGGTATACACAGCTTTCGAGGACTGCCTGCCCATGGCGCGTGCGGAAGGAAACCGCGCCGCTTCGTAAGAGATTTCGGACCTCAATTCTTGGCCTTCGCGGCTCGTTGTCGCAGGTTTGCGACACTTCACAGGAATCCGTATAACCAAGAATTTGCCGTTTGCCAACCGGCCCCAGAAAGGCTTTGACCCTGGCCTTTGACCCGCCATAAATTGCCCTTTTGGACTGGAGCTGGCGGTATCGAATCTCATCCCGAGACGCCTGAATCCTACACCGTTGCGAGCACCGACGCGCTCGCGAACGGCCCGAGGTGCGTCGTAGTTTGGGGTTCGAAGGACATGAGGAAGTACAACAGCCGTCCCGGCTTGAAGAAGCTTGACAACGGGGCACGAAAGGTCGCTCCGACCTATGGGCGCGAAGCCTTCATCACGTTCGTCGAGAAGGGCGGTGGCATGCTCGTGTTCGACAATGACGCCGAACGCCTGGTCGCGCACATGCTCGGCTTCGACCCTCGGGTACGTCGCATCCAGGCGCAACCCTTCGCCGTCGACCTCGTGGAAGGCAAGCTTCTTCGTTCAGCGGAACAACGCGATGCCGCGAGGCGCAAGTACGCCGGACGCAAAGGCGCCTCCATCTACACCCCCGACTTCTACGTCGAGCGGGCGGACGGCAAGCAGCTCGCGCTCGAGGTGAAGCTGCAAGGCTTCGTCGGCGCCGACGCGGACCATGACCGCCTGGACCAAGCCACCCAGGTGCTGAGCACCTACGGGCACGATGTTGCCCGCGTGGTCATGCCCAACACCACGCACCATCCGCTGCGACCGAACATCGGCCTGCTCCACGCCGCAGCGCAACGTCCGGACCTGCGCCCCACGGAGGAGGTCGTCGAACGCGTTGGCGAAGTGGCAGACGCCGGCGCCTCCACGCTGTTCGATTTCGCACGCGGCCTGGAGGTTTCGGTCAACCTGATTCCGTCTCTGGTCGTCTACGGGGTACTGTCAGCCGACATCCTCATCTCGCACCTCGAAGGCCTTACCCCCCTGGAGCCAGCGTATGGCGGCCTGGACCACCTGCACGTCATGGAAAGGCTGGTCCAGTGATGCAAGGCTTCTTGCCCGGCAACGAGCTCGTCCAGGTTTCCACCGGACAGCTGCGGTACATCGTCGAGGACCTCCTTCCCCGAATCCAGCGGGTGAAGGTGACCGACATAGAACTTCGTGATGAACGTCTCGTCGACGAGGCGGAACTTCGCTTGATGGTTGCATCAGGTGAGATGTAGGTTGTGCGTAGAGGATCGCCGCAGGCAGCGGCGCTGCACACGCTCACTGAAGCCGAGGACAGGGCCAATCAGCGAGCCCTGCAGTTCCTGCACGACCTGCACCAGATACGGCTCAGGTATGGTGTCAGCTTCAGCAAGGCCTACGCCTACATGTCGGAAGCGAACGCTACAGAGTGCGAAGAGGAGCCCATGCTCCTCTCGCTTTCGCAAGCCTATCGGCTCTGGGAGCGTGAGCGCAACGGCGCCCCACTTCGTTTGGGCCACGCGGCCAAGGGACGCAGAGGACCGCGGTACGTACCCGAGGTCTACAAGATCATCGAGGAGCTCGCTCGCGAACATCTGCTGCAGACGCACTCCAGGTGGAGCACGACAGCGCTGACAGAACTGGTCAACCTCCGACTGCACCAGCAGAAGCTGCTGCACAAGCCCCAGAAAGTCAGCAGGGACCTCGTGCAACGGGTCGTCCACACCAGGGTACATCCAGACCCAGCACACACTCGTATGCCCACGCGCGTGGCGACCGCGGCAAAGGCTGTTGCGGGGGGAAAGATTCGCATCGCGCGGCTGTTCGAACGTGTCGAGCAAGATGGGGTGCACCTGCCGTGGCTCATCAGGACGCCCTATGGCGATTCGACCAATGTGTGGTTGGTCCACGCCATCGACTGCAGTACGTCGTTCCCCCTGGGCTGGTGCCTCGTCATCGGGTCCCCGCGTACACCCGACACGCTCAAGTGCATCGAAACCATCCTCTTCCCCAAGAAGCGCCGCTGCGAGGCGCTGCGCCTGAACTACGACTTCGACGTCTACGGTACGCCTGCCTGGCTTGTTTTCGACAACGGGCCCGAAATCAAGAGCGAGCGTGTCGCACGTCTGTCTCGGCTGTCCATGACGGTGCATCGGCTGAAGGCGAACCACCCTCATGAAAAGCCCTTCATCGAGCGGCTCAACAAGTCGCTCAAGACCTACCTCGAACCACTGCCGGGATGCACGCGCTTCGATGGCAAAGACGGTGTCCGCGATCCTGCCGCGCTCGGCGACCCCGTTATGACCCTCGAAGACATGGAGCGCTGGATCGTGCGCTTCTACTTCGAGCACTGGATCAACAACCCGCTGGATCGGTTGGTCGAATCCGTCTTTGCCGAGGACGCCGACCTGGGCAACACGCCGCTCGAGCGATACCGCGTTCTGACCGAAGAACGCGGTTGCCCGATCCCCCTGCCACCCAGTGTGGATGCCTGGCGCTCGGCGATCTACGAGCACCAGTTCCGCAAGCTTTCGCGCAAGACCGGCATCAGCTACCGCGACTACCACTTCAAGGGCGACCGCCTTCCATACCTCATCAGTCAGTTCAGTGAAACAGAGGTCAAGGTACTGATTGACCCAGATGACTTTCGCTGGGTGTACGTCGTGGACAAGAACGGACGCACGCTGGTTCCGCTCGTCAACAACCACGCTGAGGAGAAGACCCCAGCCTACTCCTTCGACGAAGCGGACGCCATCTTCAAAGCGAGGCTTGCAAGTTCCTCCCCCTCGGAGGCCGCAGAGGCGCTCAGGCAGGACGTGCTGAATCAATCGGCCGAGCGCACGACCAAGGGACGGAAAGGGAAATCCAGTGGTTCGGCGCCGAACACCAAGTCCGCCAAGTCCAAGGAAACCACCAAGAAGGCCCGCTTGCAGGCAGCCGTCAAGGGCGCGGCGGACAAACCGCTGCCACCGAGCCTTCCCAATCTGGGTCGTCCGCCGCTCGGGAGCGATGAGGACGACTGGGCAAATGCATCCTCGCTCGAGGTCTATGACCGCAGAACTGGGGCGATTCGCGCATGAACAGCGCAGCCGAACTACGCCGCAGCATTGAGACCTGCAGGCTGTACCACGCCATCTACGACGAGCACTTCCAATGGTTCAAGGCCCGTATTGATGACGCTTTGGATGGGTTCAGCCCACGCGTCGAGGGCCTCATCGGACCGTCGCGGGCAGGCAAGTCCATGGTCCTGGATGCCCTGGAGCAGGAGTATCCACCCACCCGGGTGGATGGCGTGCGCTCTGTTCCGGTGCTCAAGGTCAAGCTGCCGCCCTCCATCACACCCAAGCTCTTCCCCGCAGAGCTGCTGAAGGCTCTGAAGGTTCCAATTCCTGCCCGAGTCAGGACTTCTGGCGAGCTGCTCGGGCGTGTGCGTGAGCAGTTTCAGCTGGCTGGCACCCGCGTGCTTTTGCTTGACGAGGCCAGTCACTTCGTTGAGCCAGGTTCAAGAGTGCCGCCGCGGGCTGCGGGCGACATGCTCAAGGCGCTTTCGGACGAGGCGAACCTCAGCATCATCGCAACGGGCATTCCCCACCTACAGCGACTCTTCCAGAGCAACGAGCAGTTGCGCTTGCGCGCGTCGGTGCGGCGGGTGTTCCCTCCCTATGACTTCTCCAACGCCGCGCACAGCAAAGCCTTCGCAGGCTGCGTCCGAACGTATGCCGACCTCTTCAAGGAACACGGGTGGCCCCTCGACGTGAGCTTCATCGTGCTGGTCAAGCAGTGCTACTTCCACTGCGGTGGGCTCATCGGGGTGCTGAGCGCGTTCATGCGCGAGCTGTCCATCCGCAAGCGCGGCGAGGAGCCAAGGCCATTGACGCTGGAGGACTGCCGGGTCGCGGCTGAACGGACGGAAGGAACGGCACACCCGCTGCACAAGCCCTTCGAATCCGAAGAGGTGTCTGCAGTCGAACTGAACCAGGCCTACGGCCACGTGCTGGCGACCTACGACATGCCCCTACCTCGAAAGCAATGAAACCAACACCCCCAAGAAAAGAGCTGTTGTGGAACTGACCTATCTGTTCGAGCCCAAGGCTGACGAATCACCGTTGGGGTACTACCGACGTCTCTCCGCCGCCAATGCCCTGATGGGTTGGAAGGAGTTGGCGCTCATGGCGGAGGTCTCGCCCTCCCGTACCGGCATGCTCGGTGCGCCGGAGCACATCGCCACCATGCTCGGCATGTCGCACGAATGGACGGATCATCTGGCGCAACAGGAGCAGGGGCTCAGGACACTGCGTTCGTTGCACCGGTCCGGCAGGGATGCCGTCTGCCCGCAGTGCCTGGCAGAGGATATGTACCTTCGTGTGGGATGGGAGCATGCGTATGTCACGGCCTGCACCCAACACAAGACGCGGCTGGTGGATCGCTGCTCCGCATGTGACGAGCCGCTGGACCTCCAACGCGAACTGATCGGGCAGTGCAGCTGTGGGCAGGACATTCTGCGCTTGCCATGCGAGCAGGCGTCAGAGGCGGAACTATGGTTGACTGGCCTGCTCGGTGGAGGTGGCGCCACCGATGCCGCAAGCATCGCTCCCGACGTCGCCGGTGCGGACCCGGAAGCTGTCGCACAACTGGTCAGGACCCTGTGTCAGTATGCCGACACGGCTGGCGCCCCGCCTCGCAGAAACGCAGCGACACCCAAATCGGTCAGCGAAGCGGTGGAGTTCCTGGCGCCGCTGCAGTCATTGCTGGCCCAGTGGCCGCAGGCCTACGAAACCCATGTGCGGTCCCGGTTGGCACAGGGTTCGGAACAGGCCCGGACCCTCAAGGCCCTGTTGGGGCGCTGGTACCAACAGCTCCGAAAGGTTGCTGCAGACGGGCCGCTCCATGTGTTCCTGGCCCCTGTGCAGCGCATTGCCGTCGCCGAGTTCGACGGTGTGATCGGCCGCGAGGAGGTCGATCACTGGGAAGACCTACGCTACGTGCGCTTGAGCGACGCGGCCCACCATGGACAGATGACCGTGCCTACGCTGCGTAGAGCCATTGCGGCAGGTCAGGTGGAGCACCGAACGCGCCGATTCGGCACCAAGGGCGTGGTGTACGAGGTGCTGCGCACCGACCTGGACCACATCATTGTCGCCCGAGGTGGTTGGATGACGGAGGCGGCCGCATGTAAGGTCCTCAATGTGCGCCCAAAGGTGCTGACCAACATGGCGACAGCCGGGCTGGTCGAGGCGGACTACGACTGGGTGAAGGACGTGCTCAAGGGAGGGCCGTTCCGTGTCAGCACGGTAGAGCGCGCGCTAGCGATGCTGATGGCAAACGTGGCGACATCGCCGTCTGCCGGCGAACGCATCGCTTTCCAGGACCTGACCAGCCGGCGCCTGGGTGACAACACCGCCATCCAGACCCTGATGCGTGCGATCCAGTCAGGCGAGGTCCAGGCGCAGGGGCCTGCGGCCAAAGTGGGAGAACTGCAGTACCTGCTGGCTGACGTGCGACGGTTCTTTGGCACGCCACTGTTGGAAGCCGGTCTGTCAGTCAGCCAACTGGCGAAGCTGACGGGCTGGAAGCACGAGAGCATTGACCATTGGATCGAATCCGGGCTGCTTGAGTCGTTCCCTATCGTGTTGCGTGGACAGCCGTGCAGGGTGGTGATGCCAGCCCAGCTCCTGGCCTTCAACCGCACGTACATGCCGATTTCTGACTTGGCAAGGCTTGTCGGCAGCCGGTCGGCATTCATGAAGAGGCGCTTAGCCGAAATCGGCGTGATCGGGGGCAGAGCCACGGGCAAGGGGACCGAGCGAGGAATGCTTGTGCGTCTGGCAGACGTTGCAGCGCTGGCCATGGGAACCGCCAATCTTGGAAAGCTCGCGGTGCGGGACGCGCGAGCGGGACGAAAGAGGAAGCCGAAATGAGCAGGGCCTTCATCTACACCGGCTCCGACGCACGGGTGTCCCTGGCGGGCCAAACCTCGGTGCACGGGGCGGCCGTGACTGAGGTCGACACGCTCGTCCGCCAGTACAAGGAACTGATCTCATGAAGATGGCAATCTGTCCCGTCTGCAAGACCGTCCACGAAGCGACTGGTCAACGAACTCTTCGGGGTGCCGACGAGAGGCGAACCTACCGTATCACCCATTGCAGGCTCTGCGAGTCGCCGAGCACGGGGTTCCATCCGCTGCCGAATCAGCCCGATCTGGCCGACGATGAGCTTGGGTACCCAATGGCCGTGGTTCCTTGGATCGAAGCAGAGGGAGCGCAAGTCAGTGCATCGGTCCCAGGTCACGCCGGAGGCCGGTTCCGACCGGCAAAAGCCGGCTGTCAATGCCACGAGCAAGGCGCGGGTCATTGACGGAGCTGGACATCGAGAAGCGACTGGAAAGCGAAGGAGGTGTATGAGTATGAGCGCGGACAACACTGAGCAAGTGCCCGAAGACTTCCCGCGGGCCAGGCATCCGGCGTCGGTCAGTGGCTTTCAGGTAAAGGTTCCTGGGCGCCTCGTCGATGGCAAGTTCGTGGACGGCTGGACGGACGCCGAGCTCTTCGCGCGGTTTGACGCTTGCTCAGACTTGGTCCAGCAGCTGACCGCGTATTGCCACCGAAAACTTGTTGAGCTGCCGGGCGCGACGCTTGAAAACCTACTGCCTCGGATGCGACGTGGTGTCGCCAACAAGGGATGGGACCTCACCGAAGCCGAGCTCGACTGGATCATGGCGCGGGTCACCGCGAACATGTCCAAGCCTGCAGGCGACAGCTGTGCGCGACATGACCGTTGTACCTGAAGAGCTCCACACGGCGGAATCGCCATGCCCGATCATCTTCCTCGACATGGACGACGTGGTCGTCCTGGACCGGCGTGCTGCGTTCGATAAGCACCATGTTCATGAGTTGGCGCCCGACGTCTGCCAACAGTTGATCCATCCGCCTGCGGGGCAGGCGCTCACGGAATTGCTGGATGAGCGCCCGATCAAGGTGGTGGTCACCTCGAACTGGTTGCGGTTCACGTCGCGTGCCGCTTTCGAGAGGCTTCTCCGGCTGGCAGGCTATGAGCAGGCTTCTCTGTCGCTGCATGACGCGTGGAGCGCGCCACGCGGACCGGCCGCTACCAGGTTGGAAGTCATCGACGATTGGCTCGCGGAACACCATCGCGGTGAACCGTACTGCGCCATCGACGATCAGGCCAGTGGCGCAAGCCTTGTCGGTTCAACCCACGACAAAGCTGGCCGGATACTGCTGTGCAGTGTGGGCGTCGGTCTCCATCGTGGCCACCTGCCGTTTATCCGCAAGGCACTGACGACGGTGCCAACCTAACCAAAGTGCAGCGTGGGTTCAGCTGCGGACAAACGCGAGCAGCAACTGATAGTCGCCTTGGTCTGGAGCGCGACCTGGATCGTATGGCTGTCGATGATGAGCTGGCGCGCAAGCTGCAGGACCTCGAAATGCTGCATTCCAGGCACGATGCCGCTCAGGCCGCGACTGAAAAAATTGTTGCCAAATAGAGCAGTTTTTAGCTATAGACTGCTATTCACAATGGCTCGCCCCGAGCACTAAGCCAGAACGACGCACCCAGCCATGGGTCTTCTGGCACACCATCTTCACCAGTGGCCCGTGATCTCGCACCGGGGAGCTGTTTCGCGTCTTATGGCTGCAGCTTTCGCAGCTTATGCCTTGAAGGCGCGCGCAAGTTGTTGATCTTCAAGGGAGCGGTTTCGCGTCTTATGCCTGGCCCAACAGTTGCTAAGCTAGCGCGACTCAACGTGTCTCAAGAACCCGCACTTCAGGGCCTGGCGCTTCGCCTGCAGGAGTTTGCAAGCCTGCGAGATTGGGGCCAGTTCCATTCCCCCAAGAATCTCGCGTCTGCGCTGATCGTAGAAGCCGGTGAGTTGTTGGAGCACTTCCAGTGGCTGACCGAAGATCAGAGCCGAAATCTCCCGTCGGAGAAGAAACAGGCCGTGGCGCATGAAATGGCTGACGTTCTGCTTTACCTGGTGCAGTTGTCCACGACTTTGAAGATCGACCTGCTCGAAGCAGCCTACTCGAAGGTGGAAGTCAACGAGCAGAAGTACCCCGTAGAGCAGACACGCGGTAGCCATCGAAAGTACAACGAGCTGTAGCTGTGGCTACCCCGTAGACCACAATATGCTCGGCGCGGCATCTGGAATGCCATCCGCGCAGGCTTTTGAGTACACGGGAGTACCTTGCTGGTGATCATCTACCAAGCCGACAAGCGCCAGTTTCTACGGCACGCTTTTCAGAACGATATCGAAGGTGTTGTCTCGCAGCACTACAGCCATGCCACGGGCCAACGGGTAAGCCCAGCGGAGTTGCGCGCGTGGACGCATTCGCTGTCACACATGGCCAAGGTGCTCAACGATGACGAGATTCCAGACGATGTCGGCGTTGCCATCGAGTATCAGGTACCGCAAACCGCCAAACGAATCGATTTCCTCATCACCGGCTTGGATGCGCAACGACAGCCCAAAGTAGTCATCGTCGAGCTCAAGCAATGGTCTGAAGCACGCATTAGCGGCAAGGACGGCATCATCTGGGCTCGCCGGGGCGGCCGTGCCGGAGAAACCGAAGGCGCTCACCCTTCATACCAGGCGTGGTCTTACGCCGCACTGCTCAATGATTTCAATGCAGCCGTGTTGGATGATGGGATCGCTTTGCAGCCCTGCGCTTATCTGCATAACTATCCTCAACGCGATGGGGTGATCGATCATCCCAACTATTCGCCCCACATCGAACGGGCCCCGCTTTTCCTCAAACCCGAGCGGGATAGGCTGCAGACATTCATTCGACAGCACGTGCGCTATGGTGATAGTAAGAACCTGCTCTATCGCATCGAGCATGGCCGCATTCAGCCATCCAGGATGCTGGCAGACGCAGTGGCCGGCCTTCTGCAAGGCAAAAACGAGTTTGTACTGATTGACGACCAGAAGTTGGTATATGAGAGCGTCCTGGAAGCCGAAGCCCGGGCTGCCAGTGGCGCCAAGCAGGTCGTAATCGGCCAGGGCGGCCCCGGCACAGGCAAATCGGTTGTGGCCATTAACCTGCTTGCCGCGTTGATAGCAAAGGGCAGGAACGCGCGCTATGTATCTAAGAATGCAGCCCCGCGCGCGGTGTTTGAAGCCAAATTGACGGGTACTTTCAAGAAAACGCGCATCAGCAACCTTTTCAGTGGGTCTGGCGCATTTACCGCCTCCGCCGTGGATAGCTTCGACGCATTGGTTGTGGATGAAGCCCATCGGCTCAACGAGAGATCCGGCCTGTATGGAAACCGTGGCGAAAATCAAGTCAAGGAGATCATCACGTCTGCGCGTTGTAGCGTGTTCTTCGTAGATAACGACCAACGTGTCACCATTTCGGACATTGGACACACTGGCGAGCTGCGCCGATGGGCCGCTGCGCTGGGAGCTCAAGTCACCGAACTGAGCTTGGCTTCCCAGTTCAGATGCAGCGGTTCCGACGGCTATATGGCATGGCTCGACGACACTCTTGCCATCCGCCCCACGGCGAACCAGACACTGGACACGACCGAGTACGATTTCCGCGTGGTCGATAGCCCAACCGAGCTACATGCGCTGATCCACAAGAAGAACCAAGCAGCAAACAAAGCCAGGGTGGTCGCTGGCTACTGCTGGGGCTGGCCCAGCAAAACCGACCCACAGGCATTCGACATTGATATCCCTGAGTACGGCTATCAGCGCCGCTGGAATCTCAGCCAAGATGGAAGCCTGTGGATCGTGACGCCAGGTTCCGTGGAGCAGGTCGGGTGCATACACACGTGCCAGGGCTTGGAGTTGGACTATGTGGGTGTGATCATCGGCCCTGACCTGGTTTACCGGGAGGGAAATATCCAACCCAATGCCAATGGTCGCGCCAGATCCGACAAATCCATCAAGGGCCTGAAAAGCCTGCTCAAACGCGACCCACACGCCGCCAACGAAATAGCGGACCGCATCATCAAGAACACCTATCGAACGCTGATGACCAGAGGGATGCGCGGATGCTTTGTTTACTGTACGGATCGCGCATTGGCTGACTATCTGCGAGCACGCCTGCGTGTGACAGATCAGCCGATTGTTAGTCCGGTCTTTGGTGCGATTTCCGCCACAAAAGCGAGCAACGTTTTTCCGCTACGCACAGTGACCGCAGCCGAGCGAGCGGAAGGGAAGAACGCCGCCCCCCTGATTGCCCTGCGCTTTGCCGCGGGCTCTTTTTCCGAACCTCAATCCCTTGAAGAGAATGCTGAGAATTGGGTGGAACTGCCCGATTGGGTGTCTTACCAGACTGGGCTGTTCGTGGCGCAGGTGGTTGGCGAATCTATGAACAAACGGATTCCCAATGGCGCATGGTGCCTCTTCCGCGCGGCGCCTGCAGGCACCCGGAATGGCAAGGTTGTGGTGGTGCAACATCGAAGCATCGCGGACCCTGAGACAGGTGGCAGCTACACCGTCAAAAGATATTCCAGCGAGAAAGTCCTGGAACCTGATGGGACATGGCGACACACGCGCATTGAGCTAGCACCTGAAACGGACAGCCCCGGGTTTGAAACCATCGTGCTGGAAGTTGGCGAAGACGAGGAGTTTTCAGTGATAGCAGAAATGCTGATGGTGCTTTGATGTGCACAGCGAGGGCCTAGGCGAAACGAATTGCGAGCGACGATGGAATACAGACAGTGCCATCAAGGCGGCCCCGTGTTCAACATGCCTAGGGAACAAGATGAAGCCACGCCGAGATTTCATTGAGACTGGCGCGCTGCAGACGGTGAATATTTATGTGCAAGGTGTCGGATGGACTGGATCCTGATTTAACTGGAGACCATCATTGCCGACTATTTGCATATGCTGACCCTGGAACTAGCGGACAAAAGTACAACAAGACGCGGCATCGTGCGGCACTGCATGTGAAGGTGCCAGTCTGCTCACCCGGGTCCATCGAATTCAAGCACGGCAATATCAGTGCCGTGCTGCTTGACCTCGGCTATCCCTACATCCGGGCTATAAACCGCGTTTCAACTATCAGGGGCTTCTTGTAACGGTAGTGGCAGAACAACTAAGTTATGCGGCGCTATTGCAAGAGGCTGCATTGGCAGCAACGCAGCAGCCGGTAGTGCACATAGGACAGGCGGAATTCGCCATATGTTGCAGACAGCTCCGCTACGTCGGCACCGCGCATCAGAGCCCGCGACAGAGTATTCATTCGAGGCCCTCAAACGGGACTCCTCGAACGGAAACCATGAATCGATCCTTGGGCTTGGCGGGGGAAGAACTCGTAGTTCAATGCGAGCAGTGGCGGCTCCATCAACTGGGTTATGCCAAACTGGCCAATCGGATCGAGCTTGTCTCCCAAGCTAGAGGCGATGGACTAGGCTATGACGTGCTGTCGTTTGAGCCAGACGGACGAGAGCGATTCATCGAAGTTAAAACGACATCTTTCGGGCGTGAGACGCCTTTTTATGTCTCCCGTGGCGAATTGCAACTCTCCCGGCAGGAGCCGCAGCATCTATATCGCCTGTTTGATTTCCGCAAAGCGCCACGACTGTTTGATCTACCGGGCACTCTGGATGGCAACTGTGTCCTTGATCCCATTTCCTATCGAGCATCCTTCGACTAGCCAAAATCGCGCCAGAGCATCTGGTTTGTCACACCCTTGAGCAACGCTGCGTAGGCTACAACGCCTGCACCATCCGCCCCACCGCCACCATCCCCGGATCATCCAGGCCCACACTCTGCTGCGCGAACATGCGCGCACGGCCGATCTTGTTGGGTTGATCGCGCAATGCATCAAGGGCTGCTGTGGCTGCGTTGCGTGCCGTGCTCTTGAGCATGGCTGCATCCGCATTCGCCGGTGCCTCCTGCAACGCACGGCTGATCGCCTCCAGGCTGTCCAGCATGGTCTTGTCACCAAGCTTGGCACCACCACGAGCCATCAAAGCCTCCAGTGCGGCAGACAGCAACGCCACCATGGCTTCGCGGTCAAGGGCGTTTGCAGCATGGGGTGACTTGGCTCCGGTCATGAAAGCCACCGCCAGCAACGTGCCGAAGCTGGAGCCGGATGCCTTGGCGCAGGCCGATGCGCAGGTCTTGAAGATGGTGGCGGGCGTGTCGCCGGAGCTGGGTAGTGCGGCAGAGATGTTCTCTGCGCAGCGCTGCAGCGTAGTGCCCAGGTCGCCATCGCCCAGGCGGGCGTCGAGCGCGTTGAGCTCGGGCGCGGCGGCGGTCATGGCCGTGCACCAGCGGGCCAGCGCTGCCTTCAGCGTTGGGCCATCGATCAGGATCGTGGGGGCAGGCAGGGCGCTCATCCAACCCTCCAGAACGGGCAGTCGGCCGGTGCGCGCAGTAGCGCTTCCAACTCTGCATCCAGCGGCATCAAGGTCAAGGAGGCGCCGGCCATGTCCATGGAGGTGGCGTAGCGGCCTACCAGCGGCATGACCGGCGTGGCGCCCTTGTCGGCCAGCACGCGGGCGATGTGGCGGTAGAGGATGTAGAGCTCTTCGGGCGGCGTGGCGCCCAGGCTGTTGACCAGTACGGCGACGCGGGCGCCGCGTTGCAGGTCCAGCTCGGGCAGCAGGCGGTCGAGCATTTCTTGCGCGAGGGCATCAGCGCTTGGCAGCTTGCCGCGCCAGATGCCGGGCTCGCCGTGGATGCCCATGCCAAATTCGATCTCGTCGTCGGCGATGGTGAAAGAGGGCTTGCCTGATTCGGGCACCACGCAGGGCGTGAGCGCAACGCCTATCGAGCGGCACGCCAGGGCGGCTTTCTCTGCAGCGGCGCGCACTTCTTCCAGCGAGCCACCCGCGGCGGCACGTGCGCCGGCGATCTTGTAGGCGTAGACGATGCCCGCCACACCGCGGCGCTTGTGGCGCTCGGCAGTTGGTGCGCTGGCGACGTCGTCGGCCACGCGCACGGATGCGACTGCTACGCCTTCCAGCTCCAGAAACTCCTGCGCCATGTCGAAGTTCATGCGGTCGCCGCCGTAGTTGCCGTACAGCTGCAGGATGCCGGCACCGCCATTGGCGGCCTCTGCCGCCGCCTGGCAATCGGCCACGCGCGGGCCGGCAAACACGTTGCCGACGGCGCAGGCGTCCAGCAGGCCTGCGCCGATGTAGCCCAGGAACACCGGCAGGTGTCCGGAGCCGCCGCCCGTCACGATGCCGACCTTGCCGGGGATGGCGCCGCCGGTGCGCGCGATGACGCGCCCGTCGTCACCGATCTGGCGCAGGGCCTCGCCATGCGCCAGGCACAGGCCCTGGAGCATTTCGTCTACATAGGCGTCGGGGCGGTTGAGGATCTTCTTCACGGATGGGCTGTCTTTTGCTGGTGGGTTGGATGGCTGTGCGGCATCACTCTGCTTTCAGGCGGCCTTCCTTGGCGGCCTTGCTGGAGAGCGTGTATTCCGCGTCCAGCACCTTGGCAAATTCTTGTGGCGTGCCGGGGTAGGCCACGCTGCCCAGCTCGCGGGCGCTGGCGATCATCTGCGGGTCTTTCACCGCCTGCTGGAGGGCGGCGGCCAGCTTGTCCTGGATGTCCTTGGGCGTGCCGGCCGGGGCCAGCACACCGATGTAGGTGGTGCCGTCGATGTCGCCAAAGCCCAGTTGGGCCACGGTTTGCACGCCGGGCAGGGCCGGGTCTTCCGTGGGGCCGAGCACCGCCAGCGCCTGCAGCGATCCGGACTTGATGTGCTGCAGCGAGCTGGTGACCTGGTCAAAGTGCACGTCGATCTGGCCGCCGATCAGGTCGACCAGCGCCGGGCCCGAGCCCTTGTAGCTGACGATGGTGAACTTGGTCTTGAGCAGGTTCTCCAGCTGCAGCAGCGCCAGGTGGTTGGGCGTGCCCTGGCCTGAGTGGGCGGCCGTCAGCTTGCCTTCGCCCGAGCGGGCATAGGCGGCAAGCTCGGCAAAGTTCTTGAAGCGCGTTTCGTTCTTGCGCGCCAGCAGCACCATGGAGCTTTTGTTGACCAGGCCCAGCGGCGCAAAGTTGGTGCGGCTGTAGGGCGTCTTGATCATCTCGGGCAGCGTCACGATCACGCCGGCGCCGCACAGCAGCAGCGTGTAGCCGTCGGCCGGGGCCCGGGTCACCTGCCCGGCACCGATGGCGCCGCCGCCGCCGGCGCGGTTGTCGATGACCACCGGCTGGCCCAGCACCTTGCCCAGCGATACACCCACGAGGCGTGCCACCAGGTCGGTGTTGCCGCCCGGCGCAAAGGGCACGATCAGGGTGACCGGCTTGTTCGGGAAGGACTGGCTCCAGGCGCTGGCGGCGAAAGTACCGGTTGCAGTGGCGAGCGCGCCCAGGGTCAGCAGTTTGCGGCGATTGATTTCCATGTCTTGTCTCCGTGGTTGTGGGTGTGCGGCGCATTGCGCCCGAGTGCTCAGGCTTCGTATCGCAACACCGCAGCCAGCGCGGTCTTGATCCTGGCGAGCTGCGCGTCGCTGGTCGGGGGCATGGGCGCGCGCGGCAGGCCGGCGTCGCAGCCCTGCAGGGTGATGGAGGTCTTGATGTTGGCCGGCAGGTTGTCGGCCACGATGGCGTTCCAGTAGGTCAGCATGGCCTTGTGCATCTCGAAGGCCTTGACGTGGTCGCCGGCCTGCACCGTGTTCCACAGCGCCACGCACACGCCAGGAATGGCCGCCGGCGTTGCCGCGATGGTGCCGTGGGCGCCCAGCGCAAAGGAGGAATAGAGCAGGGCATCGACCGCCGAATAGATCTTGCAGCCGGCGGGCACGTCCTGCAGCAGGTCGGCCATCAGCTTCAGGTCGCCCTGGCTTTGCTTGACGCCCTGCACGCCGGGCAGATCGGTCATCAGCTTGATCAGCTGGGCCGGGGTGCAGTAGTTCCACGGCACCACGTTGTAGATGATGACGGGGATATCCACAGCCTCGGTCAGCGCCTTGAAGTGGCGATAGGTCGCGTCTTCGTCGGGCTTGAACAGGTAGTGCACGGGCGTGACCTGCAGTGCGGCGATGGGCAGATGCGCAACCGCCTTGGCGCGGTTGATCGCGTCGCGGGTGCTGTTGGAGATGATGCCGGCCACGATGGGCACGGCGCCTTTCACCTCGTCGGCGGTGATCTCCATGATGCGCACGAACTCGTCGAGCGTGAGCGTGTGCCCCTCGCCACTGCTGCCGCCGGGGCATACGCCATGCACGCCCTTGCTGAGGTTGAAGCGAATGACATTGCGGAACGCGGCTTCGTCGATGTCGCCATTGGCGGTGAAGGGCGTGACCAGTGGTGGGATGACGCCGGTGAGTTCGAGACCCATTGAAAAACTCCATGATTGGTGGAAACACCCCAGGCTTCGCGCTTCGCGTCTTCGCCTTCCCCCTCGAGGGGACACATGCAGCGGCCCGGCGAAGCCGGTTCCACGGATGTCTGCGCTTGGCCTGCTCCGCGGCCTTTTGTGCCGAGTGGCCTTGGGCGTAGCGGGTGACGGACAATGCAGCAGGCGTCTGAGGTGTCTCTATCCTACATCTGACATGTTAGATGGATGTTAGTAAAATCCCTGACAGGTCAGATGGTGCTCAGCACACGTTGCCGTGGCATGTTTCGGTGTCGCCGCGCGTACCATCCAGGCATGGCTACAGCACAACGAGTTCAACCCGCCCGCGATCCAGGGGGTGCCGACCGCACGGCCGCGCTCCCCACGACGCAGCGCAACCTGGCCTACCAGGGCTTCCGGCAGCAGATCATCGATGCGCGCATCCGGCCCGGCCAGTTCGTGTCGCAGCGCGAGCTGGTCGAACTGCTGGAGATGCCGCTGGCGGCGGTACGCGAGCTGGTGCCGCGGCTGGAGGCGGCCGGGCTCATCAAGGCCGTGCCCAAGCGCGGGCTGCAGGTGGCCAACGTGGACATGAAGCTGATCCGCAACGCCTGGCAGGTGCGCACCATGGTCGAGCGCGAGGCCACGCAGCACTTCGCCCGGACGGCCAGTCCCGCCACCATCGGGCGCCAGATCGCCGACCACCAGGCCATCCTCGACCGCGCCCTGGCGCCGCAGCCCGACCCCGCGCTGGAGAAGGACGCCCAGGCGGTGGACTGGGGCCTGCACGACATGATGGTCGACTCGATCGGCAACGAGATCCTGTCGGAGATCTACCGCGTCAACAGCCTGCACGTGCGCCTGATCCGCTTCGACGCCGACACCATGCGCCCCGTGCAGGTGGTACCGGCCATGCGCGAGCACCTGCAGTTCCTGCAGGCGCTGGCAGCCGGCGACCAGGAGGGCGCGCTGCGCCACATGATGGCGCACATCGAAAGCTCCAAGCACCGGGTGCTGGAGGTGATGCTGCAGATCAGCCAGACGCCGGCGGGGTAGTGGCGCAGTAGGGCGGGCGACTCCGGGCAGAGCGCCTGCCGCACCGGCCTTTGCAGGGCCTGCGGCTTGCAGGCACGTGGCGTCCCGCTGCCCTTATGGTTTCGGCGGCAGGAGGAAGGCTGGGTACGGCGCAGATTTGTATGCCCGCGTATCCCAGGCCTGCACCGGTACAGCCGGATGCCAAAGGCCCCCTTGCTGGAAACGGCGCGGATACGGGCGGCCGGTTCAATGGCGTGATCGCATCCAACCTGTGCCGCGCCATGACGCTTCTGCTGCTCGCCTACCTC
>Ga0116227_10009826_pt1 | contig 17130 bp, 7 predicted proteins | sample S1TSphgellanicum_FD_89693 | JGI IMG/M metagenome (GOLD analysis project Ga0116227, IMG submission 89693) | Host-associated microbial communities from peat moss isolated from Minnesota, USA - S1T2_Fb - Sphagnum magellanicum MG | ecosystem: Host-associated > Plants > Peat moss > Unclassified...
AAAATAGTTGAAAGTTGGTCTTGTAGTTGCAAATATTCTCAAATCTAGTCGCAAACGACTATAAGTCGCATGTAGTCGTAAATTGACTGGTTACATTTTGGCTGATTTCTACTAGTGGATTGACCCTCAACTAGAAGGCCATCAATTTTGAGAAATCTAATAGATTATGTCCAGTTGGTTTGGCTTGGGGCAAAAATGGTGTTTGTTGTTGACCCAAGGCTAGGATTGGATGTTGTTTTGAAAGGCTGAAAGGTGAGGATTGAAGCAATCCCCCTAAAGGAAAGGCTTGATTATTCCCAAACACAAGGTGATGGATAAAAATTGAAACCTAAAATAGGTGATGGTTGAAAGTTGAAACCAAAAAACAAGGATGAACTAGACTAACTAAGTGGTCCTAAACGCCAATGTATTGAATGTTAGAGTTGAAGACACAAATGTTGGGTTTTATTGCCAATAGCTAAGGTTTTACTACTACATACAATGAAAGAAACGTTCAACTGTCAAAATAAAAAAAACATCAAAATTGTAAGTGAATATATGGCCATTAAAAGCATATATCCTTGAAAAGAAAGTTCTTTAACAAGTTTGCCATAGTGCTTGTGGCATTCATTAAGAGATTCAAATGCTTAGAATGTATCATGTTGAAGGGCAAGTTGTGGGTTGCAAAGTATGATTTTCTCTTGTAAGATTTGAGAGGTTCTACACAACCTTGGTTAAAGGCAATTGAAGACTCTACATTTGAGACCTTATGGTGCTTATTCCACGTTGCAAGTACAACATTCACACAACACAAGGTTCCTTTTCAACATGGGGTTTCCTTTTGTTGTAGGTCAATTAATATGTAAATTTAAGATGTTTGGCATAGATGTTTTATCGCTATCTCTAACTCTTGTGTGCATTTTTATCTCTATCTCTAACATGCGCCATTTGTAAGACTACATTTCCTTTTCCTATTGACCAAAAACATGTGTGAGAAATGAAAGTTTGTGACAAACATTGATGTTTGGGCATATTTTAATGTTTTTACAAGCTTGGAAGGCTAACAATCATAAATAAATTGACAATCACAACCCTTATAACAACTATAACATGATTATTTTTCATTTCTTACTTATGGATCATGTAATAACTCTCCCATGCAATAGCTAGCCAATAATTGTGCAAAATTTTACCACCACCACTTGTTTTAACAATGATATTAAATCACCATTAATGAGTTGCAATGATTCCCTTTGGCTTCACCAACTTGAAGTTGGGGCAACATGTGACAACATTGAACACAATACTAGGTACATTCATAGTTGGGGTACACAAAAGGAATGTCTCACCCCAAAATCACTTTCAAAACACTACTTTGAATGACCATTACACTTACGATATCATTTATTTAGTAGATTTCTTTTTTCATTAGATATTCACATACTTCTTGATTAAAATGGTGGTTTTTTTGTGATTTGAATTATTAAAACATGTCCTTAAGTGTCTTGAAAGATGGCCCAATAATTGTGTCCCACTATGCAATTTTATCAAAAAAGATTCAACAAGACTAGCAATATTTGTTCAAATTGGTCCATATTTTGACCACAAATATAATAAAATATGTTTTATATGATGGTACAAATTTTTTGTATGATGAATCACCAAATTTTATGGAATTGATGTTAAAATCTTGGATTTTTTTTAATAAAATGGATGCATTAACAAAGACAATCAAATAAATTTTGTTAATTTCAAATTTACATTCCAAAGGTTTGGAAAGAAGTATGCAAGATGTGTGTGAAAAAAAAAGACATTATTTGATGTTGTTAATAGGATTTTGGCACTCTAAATGAAAGTATGTCATTTTAGAATATCAAAATAGTCTTGCATTCCTTTTTGGTTTATACTTTAACAAAACATTCAAAATTTGTTCAATTGATTTAAACCATTCACTATATCATTTATTGGTTGAAAACCTAAACGTACATATATCCCCCTTTCATTGTTTAGCATCTCAAAACAATCATTTTGCTAAGTCCTTGCTTTAAGATTCACAACACAAGACAAATGGGTGTCATGGTTCTTGTTGTGGTACCCTAACCGTGAATGCACCCTATTGAAGAAAGGGGAAAAGTGAAAAGGGTGAAAATGATGTGAGGTAAAAAAGGTGAAAAGTTGTACACTTCAAAAGGATATCCTAAGTGGATGACATCATTCATTCAATTCTTGGATGTCATCCCCTACTCTATAATGAGTTCAAAGGTTGGGGGCTTAGTTGTAATATCTTTTTATCAGTGACCATGTCTCGGCATCTTACTTTTTTGGTTATAGTTTTTTGGTGGCTACTATTCAAAGGAAAAAGAGTTTTTGATTAGAGTATGCATGCATGCTAATTTTTTCTCTGCATCATTATCCCTCTTGAGTGGATTTGGGGTGCTTTTGTTGTTATTCTTAGCAAGTTAGAGTTGGTTGAAGGTAACAATATATTTGGCTTGGAGTAGATCAAATCTGTGACATATTATTTTTCATTAGCAATGCATGTTACTTTTCCTACTCTGTTGGATGCGTAAGTTTTTGTTGCCTTCCCTCTAATTGTTGGTGCACATTTGCTTTCTTGTTATTAGTTTCTTGTACAATAAATATCAAGAACATTAGCGGTGCATGTTGTTGTTCCTACTTTGTTGGATGCGTAAAGTCTTTGTTGCCTTCCCTCTAATTGTTGGCGCACATTTGCTTTTTTGTTTTTAGTTTCTTATACAATAAATATCAAGAACATCAACGGTGCATGTTGCTTCTCCTATTTTATTGGATGCGTAAGTCTTTGTTGCCTTCCCTCTTATTGTTGGCACACATTTATTTTCTTGTTAGGTTTTTGAACAATAAATATTAAGAACATGAGCGATGCATGCTACTTCTCCTACTCTATTGGATGCATAAGTCTTTGTTGCCTTCCTTCTAATTGTTTGCGCACATCTGTTTTCTTGTTGTAAGTTTTTTGTATAATAAATATCAAGAACATCAATAGTGCATGTTGCTTTTCCTACTATATTGGATGTGTAAAGTTTTTATTGCCTTCCCTCTAATTGTTTGTGCACATATGCTTTTTTGCTGTCATTTTTTTGTATAATAAACATAAAAAACATTAGTAATGCATGCTACTTCTCCTTCTCTATTGGATGCATAAGTCTTTGAACTGCCTTCCCTTTAATGGTTTACACACATCTATTTTCTTGCTATCAATTTCTTGTCCAATAAATATCAAGAACATCAATGGTGCATGTTATTTTTCCTACTATGTTGGATGCATAAGGTTTTGTTGCCTTCCCTCTAATTGTTCATGCACATTTGCTTTCTTCTTGTCATTTTCTTGTACAATAAATATGAAGAACAACAAATATTTATGAAGTGATTTTGCCATTCTTGGATCTTATTTCATCTTGGACTTTTGGTTTCATTTTTTTCAATCTTTCATAGCTATTGTTTATTTGTCTATTAGTTAATTTATTTGTCATGGTTGTTTATTTTGAAATTTTTTATTTTCGGATCCTAATTTTGACATTTGTTAGAAAATTAATCATATTTGATGTGAGTTCATGTTGGGAAATCTATCATAAATTTAAGCATAGCTAGTTGAACAAGCTACATTAAAGAGCTAGCGTATATAAAATGATACCTACAATACTTATATTGATAGGAACCCATTGGCATTAAGTTTCTACTATGCACAAGGGGTGATGCAAATTTCATACATTGAGGTGCCTTGGCATTTTGAATATTGCACATAATTGATGTATGTTTGGTTGATAATTTTCCTTTGGAGTTCATTAAAAGGCCTGACAAAAAAATCTCATAATTCTAATGCAGAAGTACATTACATGGAAGAGGAAGCCATGCACTAGACATGGTTTAGAGTTGCACAATCAAATCAATTTGGAGTGGGAATGTATGTGCATCACCTATGTATAAGGATCATCATCAAGATTGAAATACTTGATTTGCATGTGATATTGTTATGAATCTAGCTATTGATGTAGCTTTCTTCTAGTTATAGTGCAAAGGCACAAGAGCTATACTTTACATTTTATCTGTATCACAAGAGTGCATGCATGGTCTTTTGAAAGAGATATGCAATCCTTTTTGTAACTAGCAAAAAAGGTTGCTACATGTCTTAGTACAAGTGACCATTGCAAAAAGGTGTAGGTGGGATAATTAATAGCTGACATATTGTGGAGTCATGTTCCTATGTGCCCTAGCTATGTTTCTTAGGCTGTAGGTATTTCATTTGTATTTTTGAGTGGAATTCACAATGTTCTTTTTTGTGGTCTTTTGAGTAGTTTATTGGATTGGGCACTATGATTTGATAGACCTTCACTAATAGTGTTTTGTGTTCCTAGCAAATCAGCAAGTCATTGTTTAAATGAAGCTAAAAATTAAACCATTGAAAGAATTGATGGGTGTTAGTGAGGTTGTTGCTCCAGCCCCATCAAAAGTAGTCATAATTATTCCAACATAGTTGTACTCTATGCTAATGAATAAGGGCTGACAACTTCAATCATTGCTTGGCAACCCATCTAGGGTTCTAAACATGGCAAACAATTCATGTGTTAGGCACGTAAATAGTTTTGTGATTTTTGTTAATCTTGTAATTGATTAATGATTTAGTACCTTTTTTTAATATATGTAGGGTTGCTCTAAAATTCAAGCAAGTCATGGCATTGAAAGCAAAATACCCTATGAGATGCAAAGGGACGAAAAAAAGTACGCAAAAACAACCAAGAGTTAAAGGATCTAGATCTTGCACCCATGGTCAAAGACCTTCCCAATAAGAAAACACCAAATGTATCAAAGAACAATAAACCAAAGACAACATGATCCATCACCCAAGAAAGTCCATGACCTTGTGGAAAACTATAATAAGGTTTGTTGAAGTTGCGGTGAGCATCTACTGCATTTAGATGTGAGATTTTGTGGGTATTGTGGGCAGAACCAAATTGACCAATCAAAAACCCTGCAAACAAAACCTACAAAATGTGGGTGATATTTTTGCAAATCTCTTATTTATTAGTTTCAGTATTTGTTGTTCTTAGGGTGAGATCCATTAGGTTTAGGGTTTAGTTGCATTCAAGTTTGTTTAGGTGGGGTTTAATTTTAGGGGATAATATAGGTGACCACTCTAAAAGTTGATAAAACTTATTGTGCAAGTTCATTTAAATGTCGAGAAAATGACAAGCTCCCATAGGAACTCTAATCGTTTGGATATCCTGCATCAAAGGCAACATGCACATTGAGTATCAGAAGTTTAATAGTGGGTGCAACCTATCATGTAATTTATTGTACTGTTTTGTATATGTTTCTAAACTAGATTAAATTAATCAAAGACCCCACGAACAAAACCTACAAAATGTGGGTGACATTTTTGCAAATATTTTACTTCTTAGTTTTAATAATGATTGTTTTTAGGGTGAAATTTATTAGGTTTAGGGTTTAGTTGCATTCAAGTTTGTTTAGGTGGGGTTTAGGTTTAAGTTTATGGGATAGTATAGGTGATCATTCTGAAAGTTGATCAAGTCTATTGTGCAGGTTCATCTAAATGTTCAAAAAATGACAAGCTCCCATTGGAACTTTAGTCATTCGAATATCTTGCATCGAAGGTAACACGTGCATTGAGAATCACAGGTTTGATGAGTGGGTGCAACCTATCATGTAATCTATTGTAATGTTTTGTATATGTTTCTAAACTAGATTGAACTAATCAAAGACCCCACAAACAAAACCTACAAAATGTGGGTGATATTTTGGCAAATGTCTTATTTCTTAGTTTCAATAATTATTATTTTAAAGGTGAAATCTATTAGGTTTAGGGTTTAGTTGCATTCAAGTTTGTTTAGGTGGGGTAAATAGGTTTAGGGGACATATAGGTGATCACTCTACAAATTGATCAAGTATATAGTGCAGGTTCATCTAAATGTTTAGAAAATGACAAGTTCCCATTAGAACTTTACTAGTTTGGATATCCTGCATCAAGGCACTATGTGCATTGAGTATCACATGTTTGATGATGGGTGCAACATATCATGTAATCTATTGTAATGTTTTGTATATGTCTTTGAGCCAAATTGACCAATCAAAAACCCCACAAACAAAATCTACAAAATGTGGGTGATATTTATGCAAATATTTTACTTTTTAGTTTTAATATTTGTTGTTCTTAGGGGAAATTCATTAGGTTTATGGTTTAATTGCATTTAGGTTTGTTTAGGTGAGGTTTAGGTTAAGGGGATAGTATAGGTGATCACTTTGAAAATTGATCAAGTCTATTGTGCAGGTTCATCTAAATGTTTAGAAAATGACAAGCTCCTATTGGAACTTTGGTCATTCAAATATCCTACATTAAAAGCAATAGACGCATTGAGTATCACAGGTTTGATTAGTGGGTGAACCTATTATGTAATCTATTGTAATGTTTTGTATATGTCTCTATGCATATGTAGTTTGCATCTATATCAAAGTTTTTAGATTTAAAATTTAATATTTTCTTACTTGTGCAAGTTTACTATAGGCTCAAGTAACATCCAAAATGCAATTGAATGGATCGAAGAGCATGGAGATGAGGATGACCATAACTTTCATATAGATATCAATGAAACTTTAATCACCTATGATAAGATTTTAAGCCAAGGTCGAAAAGTTTGCTAGCAAATCACTTGTGGGGAAAAACATTCTAGAAAAACCATTATCACCAAGTGCATGAGAAATTGAACTTGAACCGTGCAGATTTTCAAAGTTGTAATTGCTAATTTGTCTAACCCTTTAGTTTCTAAATTCATAGCACATCCCAACATCCACCATAATGTACCTTTCATGAAAAGATTATATGAATTTTGTGATGCTTGGGAGCTAGAACTTTATAGCTTGGTATTCTTCCAAGATGGAATCCAGTTGTGTTAGGTGGAGGACATTGTAAAGTATGTTATAGAGATCAAACAACATTGAAGGAAAAGTGGGAAAGTAATTATGTGATAATGAATACATATCCTATCATAACAATAGGAAGTATCTTGTTTATTGTTTCATAGATAGGTGATTATGTCTTTACATATTAACATAATTGTTCACATTTGATTTGCAAGTAGTAACAACGTATAAAGAAGACAACTTCAAGGAAAATGTTAACTCCAATGTGGAAATGGCTATTTTAAGAGTAGCAGTAGCAAACACATGATTTAATTTATTTTTCATCCAAGCTAGTTTTACATTTTGTAATTTCTGGAATTTAAGCTAATTTATTTATTCTTTGATGCACTGATTGTGGGTTGGAGTTTAAGGCTGAAACAAAAAGTTGTTCAAAATGGTCCTGGGAAGTTGAAAAGAGGTTGCAAAACAGGAGTTCATAAGTTACCAAAAACATGAAATAAAAACCCTTGGAGATACATAGGGTATTAGATGTGATTTTTACTTGGGAGCTAACTATCCCCAAGCATATTAATAAACTCCATACTATGTCAAATACATTGTTATTGTAATTGATATTTTTTGTTGTCTTCAAACTTTCTCCAAGTTCCTCTCCAAATGTCATTTTTATTTTAGAATATATATTTATCTTCTTATGGTTTTTCAAGTCCATAGTGATTTTTTCTATTGCAATCATTCACTTGGTTGCCTATGTTAACTGAATGTTACTGTTCTTGATGTTGTTTCTATCATGTCAAATTTAGGTTCTTTTTTCATCTATGTGTATTATGATAAGAGGAATAGTTGTAGGCGGACTTTTGAATGCACACATGCATATGGGGAAAAACTAGTTGTCCTAAGGATAAAGCCCACAAACATAATTTTTGTAGTAGATTAGTTGGACACAACGACAAAAAAGGAACAAATTCGTGAGCTTTCCTAGGTGTACTGAACATTTCAAACTTCATGGAACATCATGCAAACATTAATATGGGGTCACCTTAGTTTCTTGTTCCCCTTCTTCCTCCAACTTGTGTAATTCAACTACAACAACATCTTGTTAGTAATTGATTTCGGCCATAACATGTCAGAAGATAATTTAGCCACGCCCAAAGCTTCTACTTAATCTTTCTTAGATGGCAAGTTAAGAAAGATCAACACGGCATCAAGTTGCACCAACACTAATGCTACCAACAAGTTGTAGTTGATCAAAACTACTATTGTTATTATTACATTAAATAAAAAAGCAATTGGTAAATATCTTCATGGTCTCACTTTTGGTTGGGAAATGTATATGAATATAGACAAGTCATAGAATTGCACTAGTGGAACAAAGGAAGTAGTGTAGTTATAATCAACTATCAAGCAGTGTGTTTTCCTTTGGTTGAACTATGAGGACCCTTGTATGGTCCTTGACTGAAATTGATGTTGTAGATGATGCTTCTTGCTTTGCTAATGGTCTATGATCTATTCATGAGGCTTATTACATTGAATTCGATCTACAATATTAACTTCGGGATTGAAAAAGGGACATTGGAGCCATCTCTTCTAGACATCCCATTTGTGAGAGCTTTGGAGGCAATGAATGAGATTGCCTTACATAGGTTTATGGATTCTTGGTGGAAAATCAAGCATTTTTTCAAGGAGGGTGCAAAAGCCATTGTTGTCAAAAATGTTAAAAAGGTTGATGATTTCATTTACAATGTGATTAGGATAGGAAGATCAAAGTTCACTATAGTTTTACGAAAACTAGCTAGAGAATTTAAATTTCAAGCACTAACCATATAATTTTAGGCACATAACTGATATATACCCTGTAAGGTCTTGTGTTGGAGTTTAACTTCAATCAACCTGATCAATTCCAAGTTCTTCCTTCAACTATTTACAGTAGTACATGATTCATGATCTAAGTAGTGTCATGTGATCCATGCATTCTTTTTAGTTGTCCAACTAGCCAAAAAGTTTCTTACAAGGAAAAATTTGTTCACAAGGTTTCTATTGTTGAACAAAGAAGCTCCTTGTGAAGTTGGTGCCTCAAAGGTTTACACAAGCAAAAACTTCTTTGACACAATGTTCAACTTTGTGGTAGCCTCAAGACATATAACAATAGTCACACTATCTTGGTGAATCCAGTTCATTAATGACCTTTGAACTTTAGTAGCAATGATATCTCATGATGCTCAATCTGAAAGCTTCTAGACAATTAAATCATTTAAGCATGGATCTGCATAGTTGAGATGTCCACAAAAGTGGACTTGTAATTGTACTTCGCAAAATACCAAGTTTCAATGACCTCATGGCTATAGTAACTTCAATGCATTTTGATGTTAATTATCTTTCTTTTATTGTTATGAACATTACTAAAGGTTAATGTACATGATACAACACCCAGAAGTTGTAGAAAAGATTGAACAAAAATTGATCTACACCTTTGAAAAATATGAAAGAATGAAGGAATCTGAAGCTGTTGATGTTGTTGTCAATATATATCAACTGAGATAATTTTTGTTGTGAAACTCTACCATGGTCTCAAAAAACATATTAAAGCGCATTGCTTGTTGGATTGTCTCCATGTGATTTCCCTTAGTTGGAGAAGGATAAATAGCAGATTTGTGTAGTATTACATTGGACAACTCATTCACTTTCAAACTAGATTAATTTATTTGGACTTTACCTTTGTGGAAAAATGAGTAAATTTTCCTTTTTGGAAACATTATCCCTACATTTTCTTTCATGGAAATATTTAACTTGGTTCCCTTATGTGGAAAATTCACTTGGATTCCAATTTGTGAAAATTGAATTAGACTTCCCTTTGTGGAAAAGTGAGTAAAATTGCCCTTTTTGGAAATCTTTTACCTTGATTCCCCTTAGTGGGAAATATAATTGAATTCCCTTTGTGTACATATGTAGTTGGATTGCCCGTTGTGGACTCTCCTTGATGTCTCATTTTCCCTTGCACCCCCAATATCCCTTGTGTTTTGTAATTTACTTGAATTTTAATAGGTGTTATTTGATTTTTCCCCTATAGGGGAACCTCCAAAAGGTTCTTGTGATAGCTTAATGTAACATTCAAATTGAAATTTTTGTTTGCCAAATAAATACATATGTTATTAATTGAACCATATGGAATGTCCCAATGATAGCTTTTCATAAATTATTGCATAGCAATTGAAACTCTTATTGGAGATATCATAAAACAGGACTCAATTTTTTCACTCCTTGAACAAGCTTCACCTTTCCTTGCTTTTTTTCTTGTTTTTCTTTTCGCTTCTTTGTCTCTAGAGTTCAAATAAATATTGTGAAGGTTAATTCAAAGAAATATTGTAAACCTTCACCCACTACCAGGAAGATATTTTTAGGGAAAAAAAACAAAGAAAATATTGTAAGTCTTCCACCATAATGTAATGTTTGGTGATAGATGTCTACCCTAACAATAGGTACCCTAATTAAATACCCCGTAGTGTGGGTAGTGGGTACCTATTTACTATGTCCTACAGTTCATGACCCTGCAATAGCCTAGGCAAAAATGGTAAAGAACAGAGGTAGGCATAAAACTTCTTGACAGCATGTGGTGAGCCAGCATGTGCCAAGGGGCTCATTTTTTTCTTTTGGGAGGGTGGGAGCGTTGAATTTTGAGTTCCCACTTGTTCCCATCAAGTTTGCACAAGGTTCTTAACAATGTTCCTCAAGTTTTCAATGTGTTCCCAATAGCACCTCACTTTATCTCAAATTCTTTGCCCTAAGTTCTACTCTTGTAACCTATGTAACCAGCCCAAAAGGAGGAGAATACAACATGTCTGTTTTGTGTCTTCCAAAGCTTGTTTAAGTTATTTTGTGATGGGCCAATCAATGATGCCCATCACAAAAGAAAACAAATTTAACTTTGGGAGTTCCCACAACTAATTAATAAGAGTCACGCTGTATCTCATACTGGCTCCCATCTCCTTGGCATTGTTTTCATTGCTTGGTGTATTTCACAGACTGGGTGATCATCCAATGAATGATGGTAGTTTGTGCAAAGTTACTTCTGATGGGGCTCATGCCAGCTCTCAAGCGTTTTTGTTTTTTGGCTGAATTTAGTCTGTTGGCTAACTTTTTCAATATGGCAAAAAAAAAGTGATTTCGCCACCAAATTTTGAAATTTGAAATTAACAATCACCAGACTTTTTTATTGGGTTATAGCAAAGTAGTAAGAAATGTAAAGGATGCTTAAAACTTTTTTAATTTTCAAATCATGTTTGCAGTTAAATTTGGTTAAACTGTCTCATGGATGATAGCGAATTCAGCTACATCATAAAAATGAAACAAACAAGTAATGTGCAAGAAACTTGTCTGCAAATAGTTATTACACATTGAACTGTTAGTTCACTCAAGATAACTAAGAAAACAAATTTAGACCAACAAATTTCCAAATCGCATTGGACTGATAAAACATTGTTCAGCAACCCTATTTTGTTGAATATTGAAAATAATGATCCCTTTCTACCATTTCCATTGGTCCTCTAAAATTCTCACAAACCTACTAAACCCTCTACATACCTAATTGTTACTACGCTCAAGATAACTAGGAAAAAAATTCAGAGCACCAAATCCAGCAATTCCATTTGCAGAACATTTTTTCTTTGCACCTACAAACAAGCCTATTCAACACCATCTATGTATTAGTACACCAATACTATAACCATGTGTGGTTGAAAAACAACACATTGCTCTGCTTGATGGCCACCAAGAAGGAATTTAAATATTGCAGATAAGTTAGAGATTGGGGTTTGTCTGGTGCCGGTCTGGTGTCTCTCAGGATCACGATTGCTAGTACCTACTAATTTCAGAGCATAGCCCGATTCAGTCAGTTCAGGTCAGTAGTTTATAGGAATTGTGCTTGTGGACACGACAATTAACAACTTAATGCTCCAGCATTATCCTTCAAAGGATATGTGCTCTCATGAAACCCATAGGTCTTACCACTTGTTAACTGTGTTCAGAGAATTAGATCAATCTTGTACTTGCTAGAGTGTCTTCAATTGCATGTAACATGTCCAGAAAGTAGTCTGCAGTGTCAACTTACCTGTAAGTGCCTTTCAGCACCTCCCAACTACTAGATGAATTCAGACAGGAAGGAGTCACTGTTTTATACCAGATTGCCAATAGCTCTAAATTACAGGTGACATGCCCAAACTTGATTTGAGTAGGGTAACCCTTGACAAGCGGGGTATTACGCGACCTAAAGCACAGGCACAAAATTATTTAAAATTCTCTACCTCCCTTGATATCGAGGGGGTATTTCAGGAAACAAAGGAAGAAAAATCTATGTGGGGGCATTTTATATTTTGAAACAATTTCGACGTTTGCAAAGGAAAGATTCTGCTGGATAACTTGTCCTCCAAATATCCTAGAATTTTTTTGTCAGTGCTATTATACGTCCCTTTTAAGAACTCACAATTCTGAAATGAGATTGTTCAATAAGTTGAAGCTAGTGTTGGCAGATGCACTAGGGTACTCAGGAGGTTCTCGGGTCAGGTTCTAGGGTGTGGAGACCGGAGGCTCGCAATTGTATAACAGATGCAAGGAACTTAGGAGATTTTATGGCCAGGTGCGAGTCAGATTCTAGGGTACGGAAACCGAAGGTTCCACAATTGCACAACGACTACTTCGGACAGAGATATAATTACCAGGAATACAGTAACAACTGGTGGCCAACAGTATATATATCCTACTTCTAGTGCTAGTGATCGTTCAGCTACGTCCCGTAGAGCAGTAGTACATTGCATCATCGATCTATGCGCGGAGGCGCTGACTAGATATTGCTGCCGAAAAAGCCAGGAGTGCAAACGCTAAGATGCCCATGGAAAATGCCGCCTTTGCTTTTGAGCAAGGCGTCGCTATTCCCAGTGACGCACAACTGGTCCCTGCCAGTATCTCGCCATCATCAACAGACACAATAACTGCAGCAGCTGCTGCACATGCTGCCAGTAAAGTATAGGCTAACACCTGCGTACAGTTCATGCAACATTCCCACGATTAAAAATTCGAAAAAAGAAGTATTTTTTGAGGTTTTCAGTCGCCAGAAGTGAGGAAAATAAAGAGTAAACATTGCCAGATTTGTATAGTTTGGTTTTCATTGTGCAGCTATTAAAACCATAGAATGATGAATAAAGATTTGTACTTTTTGTTTTTTTGGTTTTAGCTGCCAGATTTGGCGAAATCTTCCTAAAGATGATCAATAGTCACTTTTTTTACATCTTCATATGGATGATACTAGTCACTTTGGCTACAAACAAAAATTCCAAAGAAAACAAACTGGAGCCTTGGAGCCGGTACTCAGAAATAATTTAGGCTCTACTAGCACATAATGGAGCTCAATTTTTGACATATATCCTCAGAGTGCATGATCATGGCGAGGGTCAACCAGCACCCCACATTGGTACCTTCACCTTTTTGAGTGAGGCCTCTTAGTGGCCATATTAAGCCCCAAAAATGATAAATTTGAACTTAGAGATGAGTCTGTTTTAATCTGAGCATGCGATATTTGTAACAATCTACAAATAATTTCTGAGATTTTTCCATGGTACCAACGGGGGTGCTGGTTCACCCAAGGCTGGGATCATCTGCAAACAGACATGGGAAATTATATATATAATCCATGGGGCTGAGCGGCTCACCTGGTCAAGGATAAACGTTATATATGCGGCCAATGATCCGGTGCCGCCGAACTGAGAATTCCCAGATACGAGACAAATAATAACCCACACCAACACAAAAAGAGAGTAAACCAATGCGATGACATCCATAGATAGCAGAAACCTGCAAAGATAATTATATCGTCACACATGAGCAAGAATTACGAACACGCCAGTGACACGCCTATCATCAGCATCAGCCTGGCTGTTACTCACGAGGATGTTCGATCCAAAACTTCAGCACCAGCTAGACAAGGAGCTCTTGGATGATTCCCTCGTGAGAAAATTGCCTAACTTTACCTCCAAGAAGAATATTAAACTAAAAACGCAAGTAACAGGGAATTGTGCAACATAGGGACTTTTGCAACATTCTCGGGGAGTCTCACAGGGAAAGTTCAATTATGCCATCTAGAAGGGTAGTACTGTGAACCAATGTCAAAGGGGAAGTTAGTAAATTTTCCTTGGTTGGAAAGCATCTATGGGAGGAAACCAATGAATCTTCCCTTTGACATTGGTTCTAAGAGGGATTTCTAACAGGGATAACGAGTGAGAGCTTTCCCACAGTGCACACAGGGAGCTATACCAAAACTCCTTGTGTAGTACAGTACAACAATCGACGAGCAGATGGGAAAGTGGATTCGATTACACAAAAACATACACAAACGAAAGTTAGTTTTTTTGTTGGGAGTGTGGAGATCATGAGTTTATTGAATCGTAGAATTACAGCTAGTGACAACGTCCTTACTTACTTTAGCGAACTGAACGCGGTAAAATCGGGGATCGCCGCGGTCACGCTCAACGAAATGATCAAGAAAATGACCTGCAGCACCCGGGGAACCAGGAATAGGCAAACAAGCACACTGAAGCTGCTGACGGATCCGGTGTTGCGGCCTGCAGCTGAGTTCGACTTCCCCGTAGTGTATATGGGAGGTGGGTTACCCACCGGCACCGCGGTACGGGGCGAAGCGGCAGCAACTGTTTCAACTTGCGCCTTATATTCAAGCGGCCGATCGTCGAAATACTCCGTGCCCCACGCGGATTGATTCGCCATAGTCTCAAGTACTCACGTCCGCCGCGACTCCTCTCACAAATCAATTCAAACCAACAGAACTATATTAGAGCTACTGGAAACTTGGATAGAAACCAACAAGATTTCCTGGAGAGAAACCTCGAATTTCCTGGAGAAACCAACAAGGTTTCTGCAAATCCCCGGTAGATAAAATTCATTCAACTAGTATACAATCTGGCTAACAAGTCCGGGAACTCTTGTTCCAGGCCGGACTTAAGATCACAACTCATGTATGATGAAGACTGACGAACTCTGGTATGTACTGGAGCACTACAAATGTGTCGAAAACACGTCCGGGCCAGAAGCCATTTATCGATCCCATAGCTCTGAGTGCTTGAGACTTGAAACGCGCCGACTAAAGAGAGAGAGAGAGAGATCCCGCTGCAGCTGGATTAGGGAAAACCGTGTCCAGGAAGGGTTCTTGAAACTTCCAGCCAGCGTGAAGCAGCACTCACCAGCGCACCGTCCGCTAGATGCCTGTTATGACTCAGATGTGGATGAATGTTGACTTAATTCCTATCTGGTTTCACCTTGGTAACCTATTCTGTAAAAATTAGATCCTATGCCTACGCGCTTTACCGATAGTTTGCTCTTTCAGAAGTTGCCGCCGTTTCAGGGCCCGACTGTTTTGATGCTCGAAGTCGGTGGGCCCCGGACTGTCTTCAATGGGCTACCACGCTTAGTCATAGTTATTCATCTTTTCCACACATACCAACTAATGCACCTCCATCACTACCTGATTTGTGGCAAAGGATGCCCCTTTAACATTAGGTCTTCTATTTCCTTACTATTGTTTTGATTGTTTTGGATTTCCTTTAGTGTGTTTACATTTGCTTCAACATGCCTTGTATTTTTTTGTTGATGGATTTCAATCCTTTTTTATATATATACAAGGTTTTTGTTCATACTAGTGTTGGCTAGTTATTGTTTTTTTTAAAAATCATTAGCAAAGATTTTTAATTAAAAAGTTGGGATCACACAAGTTATCAATATCAATATCAAAAAGGGGTGTTGGGTAGGTTATCAAATTACCAATTAATAATAATTGATTATAGGGCTTTTTAATAAAAATAGAAATTTTCTTTTTGGTGTTTTTTCTTTTTTGTCTTAATAATTAAATATTGATAATCTACCTGGATAATAATCAGGTCATGCAAGTAAGTTATTAGATCTTGAAAAGTCAAGACCAAGTGATTATGAATTTTATTGGTTATCAAAAAATCAAGAACCAACTAAAAGGTTATTAATAATTGACTTATAATTAGGTTGACAACCAGTTCAAAACTCAATAACCGATCCACACTGGTTCATACTTTATTTATAGGTCTGTGTTTACTACCTTCCTCTAGCAACTGAGCTAACCAGCACAATTAGTTATGGAACTGGAACCCAACCAAAAACTGTTTCCTGACCCCTTACCCATCCATTCTTCATGGTGCACTGGGGAGTGCTAGTTCACTCTGACCAAAACTTCCTAGGTTTTTGTACTATAGTCTTGCAGAGATTATTGGTTATGAAAATTGGACAATGCTCTGCCCCACCTTGTGCAGGCCGTTATTTTGGTAAAGCTTGTGGCCTCATGCTTTACCTACTGCCTAAGCCCCTCATTTTGGCCTTGGGTGAACTAGCACCTACATTGACCATGATAGAAACCTTGTAAAAATTGGTGTTAGAAGGTTATTGATTTTTTCTCATAGCCAAGTAGGCTATTTGTTAAAAAAATTGGGTGTTGATTAGTTTATGAATATCAGTATAAAAAAATTGGGTGCCAATGAGTTATCAATATTTTAAATTAATAGATATCTATTATGCATAAGGGTAGGTTATCAAATAATCATTTGATAACTACCAAGTATCTTGCCAATTATTAGCTAGTTATGTAATGGTTTTATAATTATTTTTGTTTGGCATTTTTTTTATATCATAAATATGTTTAACATTTTAGGCTTGATAACCATGTCATCTAAGTACGTTATCAAAATCCAATATCAAATGATTAGGTTATTGACTGATTATTAAAAGAATCAATAACCAACTAGTAGGTTATAAATACCCTGGATGACAACTGAGTTCACAACTACGTCAGAACTCAATAATTGGCCAACATTGATTAAAACTCAAATTTTCATTTAAATTGCTTTTAAATGTTACAGATATCACAGGTTTAGACTAAATCTGGACTTTTGAGGCCAAATCTAACATTTGTTGGATTTAATATGGCTACAAAGAGTAGCTCCAGTGGTTTCACTGAAAAGCACTTGCTACCACCAAATACAACATTTGTTTTAAACACAAGTGTTTGTCCCTCCTTCACCTATAAACATATTATAATTTACACTCAATTTCTTTAGTTGAAGATAAAAACAACACATGAACCCATGGTGTGGCCAGCCAATGACCAGCAGTCAACTTGTTGTTGATGCTGGGGGAGAACTTTTGAAATCCATGCCATCC
>Ga0116227_10009827_pt1 | contig 17130 bp, 15 predicted proteins | sample S1TSphgellanicum_FD_89693 | JGI IMG/M metagenome (GOLD analysis project Ga0116227, IMG submission 89693) | Host-associated microbial communities from peat moss isolated from Minnesota, USA - S1T2_Fb - Sphagnum magellanicum MG | ecosystem: Host-associated > Plants > Peat moss > Unclassified...
AAAATAGGCATAAGAAACTCAGCGAATAAATTTTAAACAGGCTCTTTATAGTTATAAACGTTTAAAAGTTGTACTATTGAACCTGAACGGGTACTGATAGGTTTACATCCCTATAACCTTTTTAACGTTGATAACATCTTCCACTATTCATGAAAATACTCTACGCCATACAAGGAACAGGTAACGGCCATATAAGCCGGGCGAGAGAAATTGTTCCTTTATTACAACAATACGGCGACCTCGATCTGTTGGTGAGCGGAACGGAAGCTGAAGTTTCGCTGGCACAACCGCTTAAATATAAATTTCATGGCTTCAGTTTCGTATTCGGCAGTAATGGCGGCGTTGATAACTGGGCTACCTACAAATTAATGAACCACCCGCAGCTGTGGCGCGATATCAGGAGTTTGCCTTTAAAGGAATATGATTTGGTGATCAACGACTTTGAACCGGTTAGCGCCTGGGCTTGCAAACTGCAAAAGATCCCGGCGGTATCCCTGAGCCACCAATGTTCATTTGTCTCAAAAGATACACCAAGGCCATCAAAATGGAGCTATGCAGAATGGCTGTTTAAATATTATTCTCCAACCAAATACCATATCGGCTTTCATTTTGAAAGATATGCCGATTTTATTCATACCCCGGTAATCCGCAGCGAGATCAGGGAGCTAAAAACATCCAACCAGGGCCACTATTCCGTTTACCTGCCAGCCTACGACGACAAGTTGCTTGCAAAATTGTTAAACCAGACAAAAGTAGAATGGCATGTATTCTCAAAGCGTCAGAAAACACCGTACGAACAGGGAAATGTAAAAGTGTTCCCGGTTAACAATGAGGCATTTAATAACAGCCTGGCCAGTTGCGAAGGGCTGCTTACCGGCGGCGGTTTCGAAGGGCCCGCGGAAGCATTATTCCTCCAAAAAAAGGTAATGATGATCCCGATGAAAGGGCAATATGAGCAACAATGCAACGCCCTGTCGGCATCGAAACTCGGCGTTCCGGTGATCCACGAAATCGACGACCATTTTATTTACCATATCAACAACTGGCTAGGCGACGATAAAAGGGTTGAAGTAAATTTCCCGAATGAAACCGCCCAGATCATCGAAAATATGGTCAAACAGTACGCACGGTAGATGTGCCAATTTCAAATGTGCAGGTGAAAAACGAGGCGATTTTTTTTGATTAAAATGGCACTACAGCAATAAAACTACTTTCCAGCCCCAAAAGCACAAGAAAACCTTGTGAACAAATTTAAACTGGCCCGTATAAAAACAACCGATAGAATATCAACGAATAAGCCCTAAATTACAGGATAGTTATCAGTAGTTTATTCCGCGTTTTCCTTCCTGTACATGCGCGGCGACTGGCCCGTTTCCAGTTTGAACGACTTGGAAAAGCTCGAAAGACTTTCAAAGCCGGAAAGCTCAGCGATGTCACCCAGGGCCAGTGTGCCAAAAACCATCATATGCTTCGCCCGTTCGATTCGTTTCTGGATGATATAAGCCTGGGGCCTTATCCCCATGTGTTGTTCAAATAGCCTCGAAAAATGCTGACAGCTACAGTTATAACGGTCTGCAAGTAATTGTACATTAAGCTTCTGATGGATATTGATGGCAATGAACCGGATCGCGTCCAGGATCTTCACCGGTATATTTTTGCTTTCTTTGTAGTATTGCTCAGGGGCAGAAAACCTTGAGATAAGTTGCAATAGGATCCCCTGGGTCTCTAAAAAGTCAGAATGGCTTTGCAGATCGTTCAGTTGCTGATATTGCAGGTAATAACTATGCTTTTCATAAATTTTAGGATCATCGGAGCGATCTAACCCTCGTCCGGGGTTTAGCTCGATCAGCCGCTTGAAATTCATTACGTCAATGTCGCGGGCAGCTACCTTAAAAACAAAATGCGCGTTACCAAATATCGAACTGCTGTCGGGAGATTCTTCAAAGAATTGCACGAAATATTGGCTTAAAAAATGCCCGCAAGACAAATTGCAAAGCGTGTAACTCGGGATAATATAAAGAAAACCCGCCTCGAGCCTCCGGCTGGTTCCATTATCCTCAATGATGCCTTCTCCGGCATCTATATAGTAAATCCGGTGGTATGGGCTCATTACATCTTTGTAATTCCAATGGTGATCAAGTTGGACATGATCTGCGTTGAGCAGCGATATCGACTGCTTGAGAATTCTTTTAAAAGACATATTGCCGAAAATAAGCCAATCAGGACAAATAAATGTTCGATTACAACAATTATTTTAAAAACGAGCGGTATAGCTTTGCTCACCAGGATTCCAATTATATTACACATCGCTATGAAAAGGACCGCCATACTTTTGCTGTTGTCTTACATGATGACAGCTTATAGCTACGCTCAAAAGCCCCAAAAAAAATCCGGCTCAAAACATCAGCCCATTCCCGTCATTCCTGTCAAACTGTCAATAGACAGCGTTCAGATGGGCGATAGTAAAACCTTCCCGGAAGTACAACTGAACATTCCTGTTGCTAAAGGGCCGTTTAAGGCAAACTGGGCGTCCATCGAAAAAAATTATCCGGGTGAGCCTGCGTGGCTCAGGGAAGCCAAATTTGGCATCTGGGTGCACTTTGGGCCGCAGGCATCAGGCGAAAGCGGTGATTGGTATGCCCGAAAGATGTACGTACAGGGTACCACAGCTTACGCTAATCATCTAAAAAAATTTGGCCATCCGTCCGAGTCCGGCTACAAGGAAGTTTTAAGGGATTGGAACCCGAATAAACTGGATCCTGCCAAGCTCACCCGCATCTACAAAGACGCCGGTGCACGCTTCCTGATGATCCAGGGTGTTCACCATGATAATTACGATCTTTGGAACTCTCAGTATCAACCCTGGAACTCCGTAAATGTTGGCCCTAAACGAGATATTATTGGCGAGTGGACCAAGGCAGCCCGGGCTGCAGGAATACATTTCGGTGTCACTTTCCATCATGAGTATACCTGGTGGTGGTGGCAAACAGCCTTTGGCAGCGATACTTCCGGCCCTAAAAAAGGTGTTCCCTATGATGGCAGCCTTACCTTAAAAGACGGTAAAGGAAAATGGTGGGAGGGCCTTGATCCCCGACTGTTGTATGGTATCGATCTCCGTGAATACAAAGGTGTAGAAGCTGCTGCTAAATCCCCCTGGTCGCCGCCACCGGCCGGTATCTTTTCCAGGCACCTGGCTTATGATAAATGGTACGCAACGAACTGGGCGATGCGGATGATGGATGTGGTACAGCATTACGATCCGGACTTTATTTACACGGACGGTACAGTGCAGGGCCCATTTACTGGCGACGGCACAGGCACAGGCTACAAGGCTAACGCCATGCAAACAGTGATAGCCGATTTTTATAACCGCACGCTGGCCAGGAGAGGTAAAGTAAACACTTTCAGTATTGTAAAATTCAGAAATAAAACCAACGGTACCGTAACAACGGAGGAGTTTGGAATCCCGGAAAACATCAAAACAGACCAGCCCTGGATCGCTGAAGCACCAGTTGGCGACTGGTTCTACGCACCGGGATTTATCTATGATTCAGGTATAATGATCAAATATATAACCGAAGCCATCGCCCGGGACGGTAATGCAGCTATCTGTATCTCGCTGCTACCCGATGGTTCTCTCGATGACGGGAGCCAGAAAATGCTGAAAGAAGTTGGCATCTGGATGCGCATGAACGGTGAAGCAGTATATGGCAGCCATGCCTGGGTTATTCCCGGAGAAGGACAGGAAGAAAATGGTAAACTCAGAATGTTGCCGGGCGGTGCTTTGGGTAAAAGACAGGTGGATTATAGTTTCAGCGAGCAAGACTTTCGTTTTACTATCGGCAAGAACAACGCGTTGTACGTATTCACAATGGTGGTGCCCCGGCCAGGTTCGGTCCTAAAGGTTACCTCGTTGGGTACCGACTCAAAACGTATAGACCATCCGGTACAAAATGTTAAGCTTTTGGGTTACAATGGCCAGCTGAAATGGCGGCAAACAGCTTCAGGGCTGGAGATTACCTGCCCGGAGACGATGCCGTTCGCCACTTCCGTTGTGTTCAAAGTGCAATGAATTGAACAGTTAAGATCAAACAGGTAAAACCGTAATAAAAATGTACTAAAGCATTTCTAATTTATTGGCCTGCGGCCCTTAATTTCGGATAAGTATCATTCAACAGGTTGAATCCATTGTTACAATTTGGTCGGGGCGCTAACCATGCAGATAAGCCGGACCACGTTTAAATGCTGTGCAAAATATAGCATTCCTGACGTATAATAGCATAGCTTGATCCGAGAGCCATCTTTTATACTCACAATTTATAATTTGCACATCTTCCCCGTCTGCACATTTCTCCCTAATTTCGCGGCGGTAATACGGCTTTGATGATCAATGTTTTTAAATCGCTTAATCCGCTCAACATTTTATGGCTGGCATTTTTATTATTTGCCTTACGGGTTGGCTACTTGGTAAGCCTGCCTGCCAGGCTGGATTTTGCTTTTGATGCGCCGTACGCACGTCTGCTGATCTCTTCGCAGATGCAATATCCTTTTTCCCCATCGACCAATATCTTACTGGCGGGCGTACTGGTTTTTGTCCAGGCCTTGCTAATTAATTACCTGGTAAACCATTACAATTTATTAGGCAAACCTACATTTCTGCCGGCGTTAATGTATGTGACACTTTCAGGATTATTTATGCCGTTTTTGATATTAAGCCCTCCCTTAATATGCAATTTCCTGGTGATTTGGATGCTGTTTAAGTCGCTTAGCCTGTACAAAAGTACGGATGCAAAATCTGTTGCGTATGACCTGGGGATGATCGTAGCCCTTGGCTCGCTCATATACCTGCCATTTATCTATTTCTTTTTAGCGATATGGATTGCTTTACTGATATTCAGGCCCTTCAACTGGCGTGAGATCACCTCGGCAATCATCGGGTACCTTACCGTTTTCTTCTTTTTGGGGGTTTATTACTACCTGGATGATAGCCTTGGGCAATTTTATAATATCTGGATCCCGCTGGGGGCGCAATTCCATTATGGCAGCAGCATCAACTACTACAATTACCTGGTGCTAATACCTGTTATCGTTATTTTGGTGCTTTGCTTTTTCCAGATCCAGGGAAACTTCTTTAAAAGCTATGTGCAAATGCGCAAATCTTTTCAGTTGTTGTTTTTTTTATTCCTGATAGGCCTTTTGTCATTTTATATAAAGGCAGCTTTTCATTTGCCGCATTTTTTGTTGTGCGCGGTGCCCGGTTCGGTATTTTTCGCCTATTATTTTTTGTATGCCAAACGTAAATGGTTCTACGAAATTCTGTTTGCATTGCTGTTAATCAGCATAGTTTATTTTCAGTTTAACACTTTTTAACTTTTACTTTCGTCCAATTCAAACCTGTTATATTAGTTTTGTATCGTAAAATTATTTCCTGAACGTATCTAAAACCTGCGTATGGTTTAAGGCAATCAGGTTACCACTTAAAAATAGTCCTAATGAAATTTGGTGTAGTTATATTTCCGGGATCTAATTGCGATGAGGATATCATCTATGTATTAGAAAAAATAATGGGTCAGCAGGTAGTGCGGTTATGGCATAAAGACCACGATCTGCAAGGTGTTGATTTTGTAGTTTTGCCGGGTGGCTTTTCTTTTGGCGATTATCTTCGCTCCGGTGCTATAGCCCGTTTTTCGCCTATCATGCAGGAAGTGATCCAGTTTGCTGCAAAAGGTGGTTACGTTATGGGGATCTGCAACGGTTTCCAGATCTTAACCGAATCAGGCTTATTGCCAGGCGCTTTATTGCACAACGAAAACCGGAAATTTATCTGCCGCAATATTTATACTATTGCCCAGACCTCCAATTCGCTGCTTACTTCGCAGATAGATCCGCAAAGGGCGTTGAAGATCCCGATAGCACATGGTGAAGGAAATTATTTTGCTGATGCTGATGTATTGCAGTCGTTAAAAGACAATGACCAGATTTTGTTCAGGTATTGTGATGAAGCAGGCAATATCACTGCTGATGCCAACCCTAACGGATCACTGGAAAATATAGCCGGTATCACCAACCCGGGCCGCAATGTTTTCGGCTATATGCCGCATCCTGAGCGGGCATCTGATAGTTTAGTTGCTAACGAAGACGGACTTGCCATTTTCGAGTCTATTTTGTCGTTATTTAAAGCTTAATGGCCAACCTGGTTGTCGATATTGGCAATACGCTTACAAAAATTGCCGTGTTTGAAAGAGATGAAATGCTTTTTGAGCAAGCCTTTCAAACAGTGCGAACGGAAATAATAGATAGGCTTATCGATAACCATAATATTACTAAAGCAATAATTTCATCGGTAAAAAAGGAAAAGGCAGATTGGGAACATTTACTTGCCGGCAAAATAGCCACATCACAATTTAGTGCGCAAATGGCAACCGGCATAAAAAACCATTACCTCACACCTGCAACCCTCGGGCTCGATCGTTTAGCTGCCGTTGTTGGTGCAAACTCCCTGTACAAGGGTAAAGACAGCCTTGTTATTGATGGCGGCACCTGCATCACTTACGACTGGATTGATAAAGACGGAAATTATTATGGCGGTAGTATATCGCCGGGGTTAAAAATGCGTTATAAGGCTTTAAATTATTATACCTCGGCATTGCCTTTAGCAGAAGTTAACGAAACATTTGATGATAACTTTGGCAACAGCACGATAACAGCTATGCAATCCGGGGTGCAAAATGGTATTAAATACGAAATAACCGGCTTTATAGAAAGCTATAAAAAAGACGAAAAAACACCGAACATAGTACTAACCGGGGGCGACGGGATTTTTTTTGATACGCTGTTAAAAAATAGCATCTTTGCCCCCTATATAAAAAACGAGCCTTACCTGGTTCTTAAAGGATTAAACGCAGCTATACAAAACAATAATGATTAAATATTACAGGCTCTTTATAACATTTTTACTTGCTGTTATTGCTTACGGGGCGAACGCCCAATCATCTGCTACTACGAGCTCTCCTTACTCCAGGTATGGTATAGGTGATATTGATCCTATGTTATTGCCGCAAAACATTGCAATGGGTGGTATCGGTGTTGCCGTAAACCGCATCAGCGGTTACAATAATATTAACCCGCTTAACCCTGCATCCTACGGTGCTATCAACTTCACCACTATTGATGCCGGTATTTATACCAACGGTATTAATATTAGTCAGAATACTTCTTCGGGCATGGTAACGGCAAAGAATTATAATTTCAGGCTTAGCCACGTTGCATTTGCAATACCGGTTACTAAAAAATCGGCAATCAGCTTCGGCCTTACACCTTACAGCGAGCTTGGTTATAATTATACTACTACTACTACCAAAGGGCTGGGAGCTACTCCTACTCCGCCGTCTACTACTTATACGCCCAGCGATACTACAGCAAACTATGTTTACAGCGGTAATGGCGGTTTATCAAAAGCTTACATTGGTTACGGTGTAACCATCGGAAAACACTTGCTTATTGGCGGTAACGTCTCATATATCTTCGGTAACATCCTGCAATACAGCTCTACCGAACTCCCTGATCTTTATGGCACCCTCGACTCGCGTGTTGAACAAAGCCAAAGCATCAAAGGCGTTAATTACGATTATGGTATCCAATACATAATCGACATTGCACAAAACAAACACATTACACTGGGATATTCTGCTTCGGCAAGCACAAACCTTAGTTCAACAAGCAGCTACATTGTTAGCCAATACACATACAATACTTCAACCGGCAACGAAAACGTGGCTGTTGACTCTGTTATAAGTCAGCAAAGCAGCAAGAGCAAAATTAAGCTTCCGCAGATCAACCGCTTCGGTATCACATACCAGGTAGACCTCAAATTTTTAATAGGTGCTGATTATACCATCGGCAAATGGTCAAACTTAACTATCGGCGGGGTTAACGCAGGCTTACAGGATAGCAAAACCCTTAATATCGGTGGTCAGTTTACGCCGAATATCAACGCTCTTCACAGCTATTTCGCCCGTACCGATTACCGCTTAGGTTTCATATATGATCAAACCTACCTCAACGTATACAATACCAATATTAAAAACGTTGCGTTTACTGCCGGTTTAGGTTTACCGTTAGCACCTAATAATGGTTCCACCGCTTTCTATAAGATAAATATTTCGGCAGAATACGGACAACGCGGAACATTAGACAGTACGCCGGAAGGAAATTTAATAAGGGAGCGTTACGTTAATATCCATTTAGGCTTCACGCTTAACGATAAATGGTTTCAGCGGTTTAAATTCCAATAATAGTCGATGCATAGTCGGGCAAGCAAGTTATCAAAACTGTATTTGCCGGCAGTGTTAATAAGCATGCTGGCGTTAAGCGCATGCGAAAATTCATTGGACGACATTAAAAAAGTAGCTTCCGAAGAAGGTAATAAGCCTATTTCGCGGTCTATGGGTGTCAATATCATTTACAGTGATTCGGCAAAGGTAAAAGCCAACCTGATCACACCATTGATGATCGATCACAATGACGTAACCAAGCCCTATACGGAGATGCCCAAAGGCGTCAAAATAATTTTCTACGACGATTTCCTAAAAGAAAAAGGGACTATAACTGCCGATTACGCCGTGCGCCGCGAAAAGGAAAATGTGATAGAATTCTACAGAAATGTAGTGGCTACCAACGCGCAGGGCGAAACATTTAAGTCGGACGAATTGATCGACGATCAGAATAAAAAGAAATTATCTTCATCAAAGCCGGTGCAAATTACCATGTCCGATGGTAACGTGATGTACGGCACAGGCTTCACCAGCAACGAAAGCCTCTACCCCTGGAGCATCGATCAATCAACCGGAACTTTCCACGTTTCGGAAAAAGAAACGCCGTTGGGGCAATAGTGGTGAATAGTTGATTGGGTTGATTGGGTGAGTAGTTGATTTGGTAATTCACCGGGTTTGTACTTACAAGCTGTTGATTGTTGCATAAAAAGAGGTAGTGTTTTGATCTCGATAGCAACCATGCCAACTCAATCAACTTAATAAACCAATCGACCTAATCAACTAACATAACTCAATCAACCTCCTCCCCCCAACCCCATCAACCTCAAAAATTACACAAAAAATTGTATGATAGAATTTTACTAAAAATTGTATCTTGCGCCCTCTTTTTAAAGTATAATATAATTTACATAGGTATATGGGTATAATGGGTTTTTTGCGCGACCGGATGGGGAAGATTCTCGCATTTTTTATTGGGTTCGCGTTGTTCGCTTTTATTATTAGTGAAGTTGTTAGGTCGGGAGGGTCGTTTTTCAGGGATGACCGGAACTTGTTAGGCGAAGTTGCAGGTGAAAAAGTTGCTTATGACGAATTTACAAAAAGAGTAGATCAAAACAGCGCCCAGTTCAGGCAACAATCCGGACAAGGAAACTTGTCTCCGCAGATTACTGCCTATATCCAGGAAAACACCTGGAACCAGTATGTAAGCCAATTGATCCTTAATAAGGAAGTTGAAAAAGTTGGGCTTGCTGTTGGCGACGACGAAACTAAAGCAATGATCAGTGGAAACAATCCAAATCCTCAGATCATCCAGGCTTTCGGCGACCCTAAAACGGGCACGGTGGATAAAACCAAATTGAACAACTTTTTAAATCAATTGCCTACCCTTAGTGCTGATGTAAAGCAACAGTGGTCGGATTTTGTTGTTCAGATGATCCAGTCAAAACTGTCTGAAAAATATATTTCGGCAGTTACCAATGGATTATATGTAAACTCACTGGAAGCAAAAGATGACTACGAAGCTAAAAATAAGCTGGCTAACTTTAAATATGTAACCCTTGACTACGCTTCGGTTCCTGATAGCAAAATAACCGTTAGCGATGGCGATTACCAGGATTATTATAACGAGCACAAAAGCGAGTTTAAAAACCCTACCGAAACCAGGACTTTCGATTATGTAAGTTTTAACGCCTCTCCATCAAAAGACGATTCTGTAGCTATAAAAAAACAGGCTGATAAATTAGCTGTTGATTTTAAAGCAAGCACTAACGATTCCCTTTTTGTGCAGATCAACGCTGAAACAAAAGCGCCAATTACTTTCCAGCATAAAGGCAAGCTCGATCCTAAGGTTGACTCAATCATGTTCAGCTCGCCTAACGGCTTTGTTTACGGCCCGTACCTTTCAAACGGCAGCTATAAGATTGCGAAACTGGTTGATGCGCATACCGAACCAGACTCTGTAAAAGCACGTCATATTTTGATAGACGACAAAACCATTGGCCTGGAAAAAGCGATGGCTAAAGCCGATTCAATCAAGAAATTATTACAAGGCGGTAAATCATTTGCTGATTTAGCCAACATGTACTCAATCGATAAAAACTCCGCAGTCAAAGGCGGCGACCTCGGAACATTTGCACGCGGTGTAATGATCCCGGCTTTTGAAGATGCTGTATTTAGCGGCAAAAAAGGTGAAATAAAAGTGGTGCCTACCCAATTCGGTGTACACGTAATTGAGATAGAAGATCAAAAAGGTTCTTCAAAAGTAGCTAAGATTGCCGTAGTTGACGTTCCGTTGAAGGCAAGCAGTGCAACACAAACCGTGGCTTACAGCAAAGCACAAGGATTTTTAGGCTCGTTAACCAAAGATAACTTTGACGAAGAAGCTAAAAAAGCTGGCGTGGCAAAGCGTACCGCAGCTGATGTGTCGGGCACTGCCGGCGCTGTTCAGGGTATTGAAAATGCGCGCGAAATTGTAAGATGGGCTTATGGCGCAAAAGTGGGCGATTTCTCCGATAAGGTTTACACCAGCGGTGATCAGTACATCGTTGCAAGCCTTGCAGAAATAAAACCAAAAGGCATACTTCCATTGGATGCTGTTAAAAAGCAGATAGAGCCGCTTGTGAAAAACCATGTAAAAGCTAAGATGCTTACAGAAAAATTCGAGTCGGCTTTAGGTGGTGGTTCTAACCTCGACCAGGTTGCACAAAAAGTAGGCAGCAAAGTTCTTCCGATACAAAACATCGTTTTTGCAAACCCTGTTATCCCGGGTGCTTCTGCTGAATATAAAGTTATCGGCGCTGTTTTCGGTTCACAACCTAACAAAGTTTCTAAACCGATTGAAGGCCAAATGGGTGTTTTTGTTTTCAGCTTAGATAGCTTTACAAATCCTGCGCCGCTTACCAATGCAATCAGGGAGAAACAACAATTAGGTCAGGCTATCTTACAACGCGCCGATGCACAGATCTTTGATGCATTAAAAGATAAGGCCGACGTAAAAGATTACAGGGCTAAATTCTTGTAAGAAAACAGCAGGCAAATAACATTGTTAAAACAAATATTTGTCAATTTTTAGATCTTCGGCCTGCAAGGCCTCCTGATCTAAAAACTTAATAGAAATAAAAAGTAATTTTGTATCCGGTGACAATGTAAAGTTGTCACCGGATATTTTTTTTAAGCGAATGTTATGGAGATCCAGGAAAATATAATCAATAAGGTAGCGCAAAGCGGTTTGGTAACTTTAGATCCGGCCTTTTTTTACCCGGAAGGCGAACGCGTGGTGTATGATATTGCTGAAAACCTATTCATGGGTTTGATCTTGAAGGAAAAAGATTTCAGGGAGTTTGTTAAGGGGCACGATTGGTCGCAATACCAGGGAAAAAACGTCGCAGTAACCTGCACCGCCGATGCCATTGTTCCTGCCTGGGCATATATGCTGTTGGCCAACAAACTGGCTCCTTATGCCAAAGAAGTAGTATTCGGTACCGAAGAAGTTTTGGAAACGGTACTATTCGAAAAAAACATAGCTAAAATGGATATTGAGCAATACCGTGATCAGCGTATTGTGATCAAAGGCTGTGGCGACATCGCGGTGCCCGTATCAGCTTATGTTGAGCTAACCCATAAACTTACACCTGTTGTAAAAAGCCTGATGTTTGGAGAGCCTTGTTCTACAGTGCCCATCTATAAAAGAAAAGACTGATTTAAGTATTTGTTCGTAAAAGCGTTTGCTTTTAATAACTTAGGTTCTCACTATAAAATTCCGGAGCGGCAATAAAAAAGAAAAACCGGAGTTTGGACTTTGAACTTAACAATGAAGAGAAACCTTTTTACGCTGCTTTTATTATTAATCTTTTTGAAGAACTCATACGGCCAGGAAATGAGTTCGATTGCCGAGCCTGTTTTCAAAGTTGGTGAACAATTGAGTTATACATTGAGGTACGGGTTTTTCACTGCTGCCGAGGCCGTTATCAAGGTTGAGGAAAGTGACAAGCAGTTTAATGGCCATCCGGCCTTCCATATAGTTGCCGATGGAAAGACAGCAGGTACTTTTGACATCTTTTACAAAGTCCGCAACCGGTATGAGACTTACGTTGACAAAACAACCCTTGAGCCTTATTTCTACACAGAAAACCGCAAGGAATCAAATTATAAGCACTCCGACAACGTTACCTTCGATCACGAAAACAGTAAGATAACTGCAGCAAAAGGCACTTTTCCGTTTAAGGGCAAAGTATTCGATTTTTTATCAGCCTATTATTTTTCACGCAGTATTGATGTATCGAAAATTCATATCGGTGATAAGTTCGAACTACAATATTTCCTGGAAGATGGTGTACACGTGCTGGGCATTACCTATGCAGGCAAAGAAAAAATGAATTGCTCCGTTGGCACTTTTAACTGTCTCAAATTCAATCCCACCATCATACCGGGCAGGGTTTTCAGAAAAAATAGTAAATTGTATCTTTGGATAACCGATGACAAAAACAGGATTCCCGTTAAGGCCCATGTTGAATTGGTTGTCGGCAGTGTGACTATGGATTTAACAGGTACTCAAAATTTGAAATACCCTTTAAATCCCTTAAAAAAATAAATATGCTTGAAGTTGGGAACGTTTTACTGCACGAAGATGTAGTGAAAGAGAATTTTGTATGTAATTTAAATAAATGCAAAGGTGCGTGCTGCCTTGAGGGCGATTCAGGCGCGCCGCTGGATGCCAACGAACTTGATATATTAAAAGAAATATACCCTAAGGTAAAACCTTACATGACCGCCAAGGGCATTAAAACCATCGAAAAGGTTGGCACACACGTGCAGGATTTCGAAGGCGACTATACCACCCCCTGCGTTGATATAAACAAGGAATGCGCATACGTGATCTGGGAAAACGGTATCACCAAATGCGCCATCGAAAAGGCATACGAACAGGGCGCCATTACCTGGAAAAAACCTATTTCCTGCCACTTGTACCCTATCCGCATCACAAAATACCCTGAATTTGATGTATTGAATTATGATCGCTGGAGCATTTGCAGCCCTGCTTGTTCATTCGGCAACGAGTTGAAAGTTCATGTGCACGAATTTTTAAAGGGCCCGCTTATCCGTAAATATGGTGAAGAATGGTATGCAGAATTAGAGGATTTTGTGGACGGTATGCAACAAATATAATAGCCTGTTCCTATCTGTAAATAGCTAAACAATTTGTCAACGTTTATTACAAGAAAACATAATCGCTGTTTAAACGGATGCATACATTTACAATTAAATTGATAATATTGTACATCGTATTATAATATTGATGAAAATAGCTTTAATAACAGGCATCACCGGCCAGGACGGAGCATATTTAGCGGAATTTCTGCTAAAGAAAGGCTATGAGGTGCATGGGGTCAAACGGCGTTCATCATTATTTAATACAGACCGTATCGACCATCTATACCACGATCCGCACGATAGCGGTGTAAAATTCAAGCTTCATTACGGCGACCTAACCGATTCAACCAACCTCATCCGCCTGGTTCAGGAAGTACAGCCCGACGAAATTTATAACCTGGCAGCACAAAGCCACGTCAAGGTTAGCTTCGACACACCTGAGTATACCGCCAATGCAGATGGCGTTGGAACCTTAAGGATCCTGGAAGCAGTACGGTTATTAGGATTGGAAAAAAAGACGCGCATTTACCAGGCGTCTACGTCCGAACTTTACGGCTTGGTTCAGGCCGTACCCCAAAGCGAAACAACCCCGTTTTATCCACGTTCACCTTACGCAGTGGCAAAAATGTACGGCTACTGGATAATAGTAAACTACAGGGAAGCCTACAACATGTATGCTTGCAACGGCATATTATTTAACCATGAAAGCCCCATCAGGGGAGAAACTTTTGTCACCCGGAAAATAACCCGCGCTGCGTCTAAAATAGCCATGGGTTTACAGGATTGCCTGTACGTAGGGAATTTATCGGCCCAACGCGATTGGGGCCACGCAAAAGATTACATTGAGGCCATGTGGCTGATGCTGCAGCAGGATAAGCCCGAAGATTTTGTAATAGCTACCGGCATAACCACAACCGTTAGGGACTTTATCAGGATGGCTTTCGGCGAGTTGGGAATTGAGGTGGAGTTTAGCGGGAAAGATGAGAACGAACGCGGTGTTATTATCGACATAGACGAATCGAAAGCGGTGTCGCTTGGATTAAATTTGGATGCTTTGCGATTCGGGCAAACCGTAGTTAAAGTGGACGCAAGGTATTTCAGGCCTACCGAGGTTGATCTGCTGATTGGCGATGCATCAAAAGCCAAAGAAAAACTGGGCTGGCTGCCTAAATACGATCTGCAGTCGTTGGTGGCGGATATGATGCAATCGGATCTTCACTTGGTTAAAAAAGACGATTATTTACAAAAAGGCGGGTTTAAAACGCTTAATTATTTTGAATAGACATACTTCCTGGTAATTCAACTACATATGAAGAAAATATTTACAACGATACTTATACTTATTTCGGCAATTGGCATCTCGAGGGGACAATCTGTTTATCAGCCATACGACTACCAATTCGATCAGAAATTTGCAGAAGATCTTTATTCCACAAAAACGCGTGCGTTTACTTCGCTGAAGCCCTATTTTGCAGATGACTCCCTGCTAAAGCACCGTTTCGATTCAATACTGAACTACGGTATGGACGGAAAGCAGCACAGCTTACTTTACAACAAATTATTCAATGAGCACTTGATAGACGTAAAAAGTAAAAATTCTACTTTTTACGCCGACCTGCTGCCTGATTTTGATATCGGTCGTGATTTCTCCGGTAAGTTAACTACCAGCATCACTTCACTGGGGTTACAAGTAGGCGGAACCGTTGGGAACAAATTCTCCTATAACATAGCAGGATACGAAAGCAGCGAAGTAGTACCCAATTACATCGCCAATTATATTTTTGAAACAACTGTAATACCTGGCCAGGCGGGCGCAAAAACCTATAGCCCCAACGGTTTTGACTGGCAATATATGACGGCCAATGTATCGTTTACACCCAACAAATACTTAAACATCAGCGCTGGTCGCGATAAAACTTTCGTAGGCGACGGCTACCGTTCGATGTTGTTGTCTGATTATGCCTCGCCCTACCCTTTTCTTAAATTAACCGGAACGTTAGGCAACGTAAGATACATGGTAATGTGGGCTTATTTTAATGACCCTATTGACCTGGATGCCAACGGCAACGACCGGAAGAAATGGGGCGTATTTCATTACTTAGACTGGAACGTTAGCAACCGGGTATCACTCGGCTTCTTTGACTCAGTGATTTGGTATGATTCCGACGACGAAGGCCATTACCGCGGATTTGACGTAAGTTATATAAACCCTGTCATATTCTTAAGGCCGCTGGAAGCAGCCAATGGATCACCGGATAACGCAGTGATAGGCTTTACCGGCAAATATAAGATCACCGATGGTATTACTGCTTACGGACAGTTCACACTGGACGAATTCCAGGCCAAACAATTTTTCACCGATGGCGGCAGCTCTCGTAATAAATACAGTTATCAGGTTGGTTTCAGGGGTGCTAACATGTTTGGCGTAAAAGGATTAAATTACCTGGTAGAAACTAATGCCTCCAAACCTTACACCTATTCTGAAAGGGGCCCGATCATCAGTTTCACCGAAAATGGCGAAGCGCTTGCACATCCGTGGGGCGCTAACTTCAGGGAATTAGTAGGCCTGCTTAACTACTCTTACAAAAGGTTCGACTTTTCGGCTGAAGGCGATTACGGTCACTACGGCCTGGATATCAACGGCCTTAATTATGGAAAAGATCCGTTTGAGGATTACACCAACCCGGCTAAACTGGAAGGTAATTACATAGGCCAGGGCTTAACTACAAACATGGTCTATTTAGAAGGCAAAGTTGCCTTTTTACTTAACCCTAAATATAACCTGCGGATTGAACTCGGCGGCATTTTCCGTGATGAAAAAAACAGCCAGTTTAACGATAAAACCAGTATGATTACCATCGGCCTGCGCAGCTCGTTCAGAAGTATTTATAACGATATTACAGGCTTTAAAGGACATTAATACGGGTTGATAATTTGACTGTTTGAAAGCATTATTGCTTTGCTTTCAAACAGTTGTCACCACAACTATTCTGCGTAGGCAATGGTAGCAATAATCAATTTCAATCCGGGTATTTTTAATAATTGTGAGCCGCAAGCTTCAAGGGTTGATCCGGTAGTCACAATATCGTCGACCAGTAACACATGCTTATCTGTTAACCTTTCGGGATATTTTACAGCAAATACCTCCTGCATATTCTCGAACCTGGCAAACCTTGATTTGCGGGTTTGCGTTTCAGTTGCGGTTACCCTGATAAGGTTATCAACCTCGACTTGAGCGTTCAATACCGTTGCAAGTCCTTCGGCAAAGCACGCGCTTTGATTATAACCACGCTGACGCATCCGCTTTTTATGCAGCGGCACGGGTATGATCAATTCAGCAGTTGAAAATATTGAATTGCCGGCCAGTTGGGCACCGGCAATAGCGCCCAATAAATTACCGACCTGTTGCATGCCCTTGTATTTAAACTGGTGCATCAGGTTCTGGATGCTACCTCCTTTGGTAAAATAACACATAGCATAAGCCGCCTCCAATGGAATTTTGCCCCAAAATTGCCGGGCGACAATGTTATCAGGCTGCAGATGGAAATTAGTAAACGGAAGATCGTAACGGCAGGCTGTACAGATAATATGCTCATTGGCCATCAAACTTTCGCGACAAGCAGCACAAAGCTCGGGGAATAGCAACGAAACGAAATCAGCCAGGTAACCGCTTTGGATTTTCATAAGGGCAAAGAGTCAGGAGTCAGGA
>Ga0116227_10009828_pt1 | contig 17128 bp, 18 predicted proteins | sample S1TSphgellanicum_FD_89693 | JGI IMG/M metagenome (GOLD analysis project Ga0116227, IMG submission 89693) | Host-associated microbial communities from peat moss isolated from Minnesota, USA - S1T2_Fb - Sphagnum magellanicum MG | ecosystem: Host-associated > Plants > Peat moss > Unclassified...
ACTCGGCCGAGGCCATGGTGGCGCCGTGGATGCCGTCGCGGCCCGTCTTCGAACCGACATAGACGATGGGGTTACCCAGGCCGGTGGCGGCGGAATAGAAGATCTTGTCCGTATCGGCCACGCCCACGGTCATGGCGTTGACCAGGATGTTGCCGTCATAGGCCTTGTGGAAGTTGGTCTCGCCGCCAACGGTGGGCACGCCCACGCAATTGCCATAGCCGCCGATGCCCGCGACCACGCCCTGCACCAGATGCTTCATCTTGGGGTGATCGGGGCGACCGAAACGCAGCGCGTTCATGTTGGCAACCGGGCGCGCGCCCATGGTGAAGACGTCGCGCAGAATGCCGCCAACGCCCGTCGCCGCGCCCTGATAGGGCTCGATGTAGGAGGGGTGGTTGTGCGACTCCATCTTGAAGATGGCAGCCTGGCCGTCACCGATGTCGATCACGCCGGCGTTCTCGCCGGGGCCGCAGATCACCCAGGGGGCTTCGGTCGGCAGCTTCTTGAGGTGCAGACGGCTGGATTTATAGGAACAATGCTCTGACCACATCACCGAAAAGATGCCCAGTTCGACAAGGTTGGGCTCGCGGCCCAGGGCGTGGAGAACCTTGTCGTATTCCTCGGGGGAAAGCCCGTGGGCGGCGACGACATCGGGGGTGATGGTGGAGGCTGTCTGGGTCATGGCGGGCCCTCTAACGCCATGCGCGCGCGAAGGCCAGAGCGGATTGGTTATAAAGCGCGGTGGATGGCCATGTGTACCTCTTGACCGCGCGCAGGCAGGCCGCCATTGCAGACCTATGAGTGATAACAACGCCGACAGCGCAGGCATCGCGCAGCTGAGCTTCGAGGAGGCGCTGCGCGCGCTGGAATCCGTGGTGCGCCAGCTTGAAAGCGGTGAAGTGCCGCTCGATGAGTCCATCTCGCTCTATGAAAAGGGTGAGAAGCTGCGGGCCGCCTGCCAGGCCCGTCTGGATGCCGCCACCGCGCGGATCGAGCGAATCGTGGCCAAGGACGATGGGTCCGTGGCCACGCGTCCGCTGGATGATGCCTGACAATTTTGACGCCCGCGCGGGGGCTGTCCCATGCGCGGAACCGACTGACGATATCCTAAGGGGAGCCCAGTGGCTGAGGTAACCGAAACCGTGCTGGCCGATGGCCTCAAGCGCATTCAGGCCGATATTCTGGCGGCATTCGACGCTTTGCTGCCGGTGCCCGCCGATCCGCGCGCACAGCTGTTCGAGGCGATGCGCTATGCGGCGATGGGCGGCGGCAAGCGCGTGCGCCCGCTGCTGCTGGCCGCCGTCGCCGAGATGTATGGCGTGGATCGCGATGCCGCCGTGCGTGCGGGCGTGGCCATCGAGTCGGTGCATGTCTATTCGCTGATCCACGACGATCTGCCCTGCATGGACAATGACGATCTGCGCCATGGCAAGCCCACCGTCCACAAGAAGTGGGATGAGGCGACCGCCGTGCTGGCGGGCGACTCGCTGCATTGCTTCGCCTTCGAGGTGCTGGCCGATCCGGCGATGAGCGGCGACCCCTTTGTGCGCGCCGAGCTGATCCAGGTGCTGGCCACTGCCGCGGGTTCGCATGGAATGGCGGGCGGGCAGATGATGGACATCGTGGCCGAAAGCTCGACCTTCGACCTGCAGACCGTGACCCGGCTGCAGCAGCTCAAGACCGGCGCGCTGCTGGCCGCTTCGGTCGAGATGGGCGCTGTGCTGGGCAAGGTGCCGCACGAAGGTCGCAAGCATCTGCGCGCCTATGCCCGCGACATCGGTCTGGCCTTCCAGATTGCCGACGATCTTCTCGATCATGAAGGCGATGAGCAGGCTGCCGGCAAGGCGCTGCGCAAGGACGCGGACAAGGGCAAGGAGACCTTTGTTTCTCTGCTGGGCGCGGACCGGGCGCGTGAGCAGGCGCGGATGCTGGTGGATCAGGCGATCGGCCATCTGGCGCAGCACGGCAAGGAAGCCGATCTGCTGCGCGAACTGGCCCGCTTTATCGTGGAGCGTTCGCACTGATGCGCATCGGGGTCTATCCGGGCACGTTCGACCCCGTGACGCTGGGTCATGCCGATATCATCCGGCGCGGCGCCAAGCTGGTCGACCGGCTGATCATCGGCGTGACGACCAATCCGTCGAAAAACCCCATGTTCACGCCCGATGAGCGTATGGAGATGGTCAAACGCGAGGTCGCGGATCTGGCCATCGACAATGTCGATGTGGTGGGTTTCAACGCGCTGTTGATGAACTTCGCCGAAAGGCAGGGCGCCAGTGTGATCCTGCGCGGTCTGCGCGCTGTCGCTGATTTCGAATATGAATATCAGATGGCGGGGATGAACCAGCAGCTCAATCCGAACATCGAGACGGTGTTTCTGATGGCGGATGTGGGCCTTCAACCCATCGCCTCGAAGCTGGTGAAGGAAATCGCGCTGTTCGGCGGTGACATCGCCCGCTTCGTCAGCCCTGCTGTGCGCGCCGATGTGGTGGAACGTGTCGAACGCATCGGCCGCATGGGCGACTGAATATCCCGCTGTGGGGACGTTTGCGCCGACTTCGGTCCACGCGCGCGCCTGGTGTCGCAAGACGTTCCGGGAGCGCGAGGGCCCGGAGCATCTCTCTTGAGAGATGCGACCAGCAAAGACTCCACCCTCGCATCGTCCTTCTTTTTGTCTCTTTGATGACTCCCCCGTTGTATAACGTTCATGGACACGACAGACAGGCGCGGCTATCGCCCTGATGCGCATTCGCGACGTAACGCCCAAGAGAGCTGCATGAACCGTCATTCCTTTACCAAGATTGCCATGTCGCTCATGCTGGGCGCCGCCGTGCTGGGCACCAGCGCCTGCGCCCGCAAGCAGGACGCGCTGTCCAAGGCGATGTCGCAGAACGTCAACAAGACGAACCTCAGCTCCAAGGTCGATCCCGATCCTTCGGTCGATCCGGACAATGTGCTGGTGCTGGACCTGTCGAACGGCGGGCGCGTGCTGATCCGTCTGGAGCCCAAGTGGGCGCCGACCCATGTCGAGCGCATCAAGCTGCTGACGCGTCAGGGCTTTTACGACAACATCATTTTCCACCGCGTGATCGATGGCTTTATGGCGCAGACGGGTGACCCGACGGGCACCGGCGGCGGCGGATCGAAGCTGCCTGACCTGAAGGCGGAGTTCAACTCGCTGCCTCACGTGCGCGGCACGGTGTCGATGGCGCGTACCGATGATCCGGATTCGGCCAACAGCCAGTTCTTCATCGTGTTCTATCCGCATTTCTCGCTGGATCGCCGCTACACCAACTTCGGTCGCGTGATCGAGGGTATGGACATCGTCGACCGCATCGTGCGTGGCGAGCCGCCCAGCAATCCGACCAAGATCGTGCAGGCCTCGATCGAGAGCGATCACAAGCCGCGTCCGGCTTTCACGCCTCCGCCGGCGCCCGTGGCTCCGGTGGCGCCTGTTGCCCCGGCCAAGACGCCTGCCGCTCCTGCGGGCAAGGCGCCTGCTGCGGCCAAGACCAAGAAGTGAGGAGGGCGCCCGGCAAGGGCGCCCTTTAAAGTCCCATGCGTGTCGACGACTTCGATTTCGAACTGCCGCAAGAGCGCATCGCGCTGCGGCCTGCCCGCCCGCGTGACAGTGCGCGGCTGCTCCATGTGCCGGGTCGTGATGGGCCGTTTGGCGATCTGAAGGTCAGCGATCTGCCTTCGCTGCTGCGCAGGGGCGATGTGCTGGTGTTCAATGACACCCGCGTGATCCCCGCTCAGCTTGAGGGGCTGCGCGGCGAGGCGAAGATTGGCGCGACGCTCCACAAGCGGATCGACCTGCGCCGCTGGCAGGCCTTTGTGAAGAACGGCAAGCGGCTGAGGGTGGATGATGTCATCACCTTTGGCGCGGGCGTTCAGGCCGTGGCCGAGGCGCGCCACGAAGATGGCAGCTGGACGCTGTTCTTCCCGGGAGACGAGCCGGTCGAAGTGCTGCTGGAGCGTGCGGGGACGATGCCGCTGCCGCCCTATATCGCGGCCAAGCGCGGCACCGATGAGGCCGACCGCAGCGATTACCAGACGATGTTCGCTCAGGCCGAGGGTGCGGTGGCGGCCCCGACAGCGGCGCTGCATTTCACGCCTGAGCTGATGGCGGCGCTGGACGCGGCGGGGATTGGCCATGCTTTTCTGACGCTGCATGTCGGCGCGGGGACGTTTCTGCCGGTGAAGGTGGATGATACCGCCGACCATGCGATGCATGCCGAGTGGGGCACCATTCCTGCGGATGTCGCGGATCGCCTGAATGCGGTGCGTGCTGCGGGTGGCCGGGTGATTGCGGTTGGCACCACCTCGCTGAGGTTGCTGGAGAGCGCGACGGGTGAGGATGGGGTGATCCGGCCTTTCAGCGGCGATACGTCGATCTTTATCACGCCGGGTTACCGGTTTCGCGCGATCGATGGGTTGATGACCAATTTCCATCTGCCGCGTTCGACATTGTTCATGCTGGTCTCGGCGCTGATGGGCTTGGAAAGAATGCAAGCTGTTTACAAGCATGCTATCGATGAAGCCTATCGCTTCTACAGCTATGGCGATTCCAGCCTGTTGCTGCCGGAAGGATAGAACGGATGACCGCTTCTCGCGGTCGCCCCATCACTCTGTACTGAGCGCCACCTCCGGCGGCAGCGAAACATGCGCAGTCGGTTGGCCCCAGCCTGCGCTGGCTTCATCGGAAGAGCCATGACGTGCGGCGCGTTCCCGCGACCGGATCGCCAGTTTGCGTCCCCATTCCATCCCGGGCTTTTCGATCCTCTCATAGGTGAATTTGGAAATTCCGATCACGGTCGCGAGATAGGCGATCGTGATGGCGTCCATCATCCACGGCGACCCCGCAATCGTCACGAGGTCGGTGCCAGGGACCGTGCTGGGGACATGCAGGATCTTGGTGGCGACTTTGATCGCATTGGTCAGCATGAAGGCGAGGAAAAAGTGGACCATGTAGATGGAGAAGGATTGACGGCCCAGCATAAGCAGAAATGGGTGCTTCAGAACTCTTGAGATCGGCCCTTTCTCAAAGGTGATCGAGGTCACCACCAGCGAGAAAACGACCGGGCAGGCGATGTAGAGATATTCTTTCTGGGCAAACGCCAGCATCGCGATGGCCGTGCCGACGGAAAGGACTTCAAAGGTCCGCGCGGGCAGGCGGCGGGCAAGGTCGCGATAGCGCCACACGCCGACGCCCATAAAAAACGAGAAGATGCATCGCGCGAGGCGAGCGCGATCATCCATCTGGACAGCCAGCCCGATCAGTCCCGCCAGCATGATCACGAACTGATATCTGCCAGCCCGTTTCCCGCCAAGCAGCACGGTCAAAGCGAAGATGGTATAAGCGAACAATTCCAGGCTTAAGCTGATGCTCGGCCCGTTCCAGCTCGCGCCCTGTACCGGCACCAGCGCCTGGATCAGCAGCAGATTGATGGGGATGCCGATCAGCGTCCGATCATGCGTGAAGGGTGGGCGGGGAAGCGGAAGGGCCATGCGATGGCTCAGCACGAAGAGCGCGGTCTCGGCGAGCACGAAGCAAATCAGCATAACGCAATGGAGCGGCCACATGCGCGCAATTCTCTTGATGGCAAATTCAAGGAACTGCTGACCGTTGGCAAGCTTGTTGTGATAGGCATGGGCGATCACAAAGCCGCTTAAAACGAAGAAAAAGTCTACGAACAGGAAGGAATTTCTGATGAAATTCAGGCCGTAAACGTGACTGGCGACCTGTAGGTGAAAGATGGCGACGGCCAGTGCGGCGACGCCTCGCAAGCTGTCCACGGCCTCAAATCGATGCTTCTCCGCCGTCGAATTGGGTGACACGAATGTGCTCATGGAAATTAGCCCCTGCTTGCGGTCTAACCAACATCATCAGGATATTTACCATGAGTATTAACTATCATTTATTATGATTCGGAAAGCATATTCTACATAAATTTTTTAATCTTATTTTGTAGAGTTAATCATAATATTGGTGATAATATTTTATGTATTGAACCGCATTTGCGACGTATCTGATTGGGTTCCGCGCTAAAGCAGCACGGCAGAGCCGCAAATCTTAACCCGCAAACCAGCCCCAGATCAGCTTGCCCGTCATGGCCAGACTGACCGTCACCAACAAAGGCCGGATCGCCTTCGCGCCCAGCCTCGAGGCCATATGGCTGCCGAGCCACGCGCCGCTCATCGCGCCTGCCGCCATGCAGCCGCCCAGCAGCCACAAGATTTTCCCGCCCGCTGCAAAAACGATGATGCTGGTGACATTGCTCGTCAGGTTGAACAGCTTAGTGAGGCCGGTGGCGCGCGTCAGCCCCATGCCGCGAAGCGTCACCAGAGACATGGTGTAGAACTGCCCTGCGCCGGGGCCGAAAAAGCCGTCATAGAAGCCCACGGCAGCCCCCGCCGGCAGATAGCCTTTGAGCGAGACCCGAGCGTTGGCATCGGCATCGCTCATGCGCGGGCTCAACAGCGTGTAGAGGCAGATCGCCATCAGCAGCACCGGCACGATCAGGCTCAGCCACTCGGCCTTCATATGGCTGACCACCAGCGTGCCGATCATCGCGCCTGCAAACACCGCGCCCACGGCGGGCAGGGCGGGGCGCAGTTCGAACAGGCCGGCGCGATGATAGCGCCATGTCGCCATCGCCGTGCCGCAGGCCGCCTGCGCCTTGTTGGTGCCCAGCACCATGGCGGGTGGCAGGCCGGCATAGATCAGCGCGGGCACGGTGATCAGCCCTCCGCCACCGGCAACGGCATCGACAAAACCGGCCACCACGCCGGTGAGGGTGAGGGCGGGGTAGGTCCAGTCGATCATGGAGAGGGGCATCACGGGCAGGCTTGATCCTGAAAGAGGCAGTTCCCGGGCTGCCTAGCCTCAGGCGGCGCCCAGCCCAAGGGCTATTTGGCTGATGGATTGCACCTTTCACGCTTTGGGCTTAACGGCTGGGCCATGACCCGTTTTGCTTTCAACATCCATGCGCGCGACGGCAAGGCGCGCACCGGCACCATCCAGATGCAGCGCGGCGAGATCCGCACGCCCGCCTTCATGCCCGTGGGCACCGCTGCCACCGTCAAGGCGATGAAGCCGGAGACGGTGCGCTCGACCGGCGCGGACATCATCCTTGGCAACACCTATCACCTGATGCTGCGCCCCGGCGCCGAGCGGGTGGCGCGTGTGGGCGGCCTGCATAAATTCATGAACTGGGACCGCCCGATCCTGACCGACAGCGGCGGCTATCAGGTGATGAGCCTGTCGGAACTGCGCAAGATCACCGAGGAAGGCGTGGCCTTTGCCAGCCATATCGACGGTTCGCGCCATATGCTGACACCGGAACGCTCGATGGAAATCCAGCGCCTGCTGGGCAGCGACATCGTGATGTGCTTCGACGAATGCCCGCGCGCCGATCAGGGCAAGGATGTGATCGCCAAATCGATGGAAATGTCGATGCGCTGGGCCAAGCGCAGCCGCCATGGCTTCGACAGCGGCGAGGAGCATGCCGCGCGTTCCGCCCTGTTTGGCATTCAGCAGGGCGCTTTGCATCAGGATCTGCGCCAGGCCAGCGCCGATGCCCTGCGCGACATCGGTTTCGACGGCTATGCCATCGGCGGTCTGGCCGTGGGCGAGGGGCAGGAGGCGATGTTCGCCACGCTGGATTTCGCGCCCGGCATGCTGCCCGATGACAAGCCGCGCTATCTGATGGGCGTGGGCAAGCCCGACGATCTGGTCGGCGCGGTGGAGCGCGGGGTCGATATGTTCGATTGCGTGCTGCCGAGCCGCAGCGGACGCAACGGGCAGGCCTTTACGTGGAACGGGCCGCTCAACATCCGCAACGCCAAGCATGCCGAGGATACGTCGCCGATCGACGATCGTTGCGCCTGCCCGGTGTGCAGCACCTATTCGCGGGCCTATTTGCACCATTTGCAGAAGTCGGGCGAAATTCTCGGCGCCATGCTGATGACGGAGCACAACATCTCCTTCTATCAGCAATTGATGGCCGGGATGCGCGGGGCGATTGCCGAAGGTCGCTTCGCGGCATTCGCCAGCGATTTCAGGCGGGATTATTTCGCGGGCAAATAAGGCGCGGGGCATTCTGCGTAAAGTGCTCTGCGGTTTCGAACGCACATCGTTGGCGCATCGACATGCTTTAGGATCATTTTAAGGGACTGTGCCTAATTCTCTCCCCGCTTTTGGGGAGTGAGAGCTATGTCGTTCCATGTGGATGATCGCGGCAGGATCGGGCAGTCGTCCTATTGGCTGCATTTTGGCGGCTATATTCTGGGCGTCATGCTGCTGTTCGCGGTGTGTGCCTATCAGGTCGTCACGGCCCATTATGTAACAGCGATCATCGCCTTTCTGACTATCGCGCCGCTGAGCATCTATTTCCCGGTCATCATGATGCGGCGCTGCCGCGATATCGGATGGCCGGTGATCTTGCCGTGGCTGCCGATGATCGCCTCGGCTGTGAACGGCGCCGTGTGGAGCTTTTATGGCCTGAGGACGCATCAGTTTCATCCGACCGGCTCCATCAGCATCAGCGCTTTGGTGGGCGGCTTCGATCTGGTCCTGCAAATCGTGCTGGGTTGCATGGAGAGCAAGGGCGGCGGCGGTTATTTCGGCGATGATTTCGACCCGCGTAGCCTGCCGCAAGCCCCGCTGCCTTATAATCCCGAGGCATCCTTCCGCGCTAAGGCGCATCCTCTGCCCGCCGCAGCCCCGATCCAGCCCAGAGCGCCCACCGGCCCGCGCAGCCCAAGTGGTTTCGGCCGTCGAGGCCTTTAACGCAAGTTCTCGCCGGAAGAGGTTATGGGAGCGCGAGGGGCGTTTTAGCTGGTCGCATTTCTCAGGAGAAATGCTCCGGGCCCCTCGCATCACCTTTGTTCTAGGCAACCTTACCCGGAGCCTGCGCAGGCGCCGGTTCCTGCAGCAACGGGATCAATTCACGGTTGAGGTCATCCAGTTCGAACGCCCCCGCCTTGGCGTAGCGAATGCGCCCGGCGCGATCGATGATGTAATTGGTGGGCACGGCATTGTCGATCGGCGCATAGGGCCCGCTCAGGCGTCGCAACGGATCGATCGAAAGCACATCGAACAGCTTGTGCATATAGGTCAGCGGCACCGAATCCTCGGTCGTGGCCGCAAACACGCGCAAGCCGAATTGCTTCTGTTTGGTATAATAGAAATCGAGCAGCGGCAACTCGCGCTTGCAAGGCCCGCACCAGGTCGCCCAGAAGTTGATCACGACCACCTGCCCGCGCAGTTCGGACAGCTTGACCGGCTTGCCCTTCACCAGCACCAGCGTGGCCTCCGGCGCCATATCGCCGACCTTGGGCGTTCTGGCCTCAAGCGGCGCGCCAAGGCTGAGCATCAGCATGCCCGCCATCATCATTCTTCGGATCATAGTGTCCCCATATCCCGTTTCCGGGGCTCAGTGTCGCCATCGCAAGGACGACGTCAAGCACTGACCCACAACAAAAAAGGCGGTGACCGAAGTCACCGCCTTTCCTGTTTGTTCCCGAAGGGACCAAATCTTAGCGCGAGTAGAACTCGACGACCAGATTGGGTTCCATCTTCACGGGGTAGGGCACCTCGTCCAGCGTGGGGACGCGGACGAAGGTTGCCTTGTCGGCCTCGGCGGCCACATAGTCGGGGATCTCGCGCTCGGGCAGGGCCTGAGCTTCGGCGATCAGGGCCATGTCCTTGGCCTTCTTGCCGAGCGTGATCACGTCGCCGGGGCGCACGCGACGCGAAGCGATGTTGCACTTCACGCCGTTCACGAAGATGTGACCGTGCGACACGATCTGACGGGCCGAGAAGATGGTCGGCGCGAACTTGGCGCGATAGACGATCATGTCCAGGCGCTGCTCGAGCAGGCCGATCAGGTTCTGGCCGGTGTCGCCCTTCAGGCGTGCGGCTTCCTGATAGGTGGCCTTGAACTGCTTCTCGGTCACGTCGCCGTAGTAGCCCTTCAGCTTCTGCTTGGCGCGCAGCTGCAGACCGAAGTCCGAAACCTTGCCCTTGCGGCGCTGACCGTGCTGGCCGGGGCCGTAGCTGCGGCGGTTGACCGAGCTCTTGGGACGGCCCCAGATGTTCTCGCCCATGCGGCGATCGATTTTGTACTTAGATGCGTGGCGCTTCGACAAAGGCCATTCCTTCCTATTTGCATGCCCGGCCGATGTCGCTTCGCAACACCGGGCGCCGGTCTGTTTCATCCGGCGCGCACCCTGCAAGCGACTCCTGCAGGCGGCCACCGCTTCACCGGAGTGCGGGGCCAATGGAAAGGCCCGCCGGTGAGGGCGGGCTCCATGTAGGGGGTGGCCGTTAGCGGCTTGGACGTGCTTCGTCAAGTGCCCATGCTGCCAAAGGCGTCAGATCAGTTCCCGGCGCCTTTCAGCGAAGGACCCGCGCCGTTCAGTGCGCCATCGGTGGCGGACTGGTTGGCCTTGTCGATGGCGGCCCATTCCTCCTTGGAATGGCAGATATAGCGCGGCATCACCGAGCCAAGCGCGGCATCGGCGCGGCAGACCTTTTTGGGCTTGGCTGTCTTGGCCGCCGAGGTCGCCGTTGCAGGCGCATCTTCGGCCAGCGCGGGAACTGAAAGAGAAGCCCCTGCCAGCATGGCGAGAGGGAGAATAAAACGCATGGAATTTGCCCCTGTTGCAAACTGTTGCTGCAACTTGCCAGCAAGGCACGCAGAAGCAAGGGGCAAAGTGCTGCGATGCGGCGAATTGCTTTACAGTATTACGGAGGCTGGCTTCAGTCGCGCTGCTGTCGCCCCAGGGCGGAGAGCACGCCGCGCATGGTGCGCACCTCCAGATGGTTCCAGCGCGGCTTGGTCAGCATGCTGCGCAGGGTGCGGCGCGTGGCGTTGGCGCGGATTTCGGGCAGGAAATAACCCTTGGGCTCCAGCAGAGCCTCGAAATGGCCGATCATGCCTTCCAGCTCGTCCTGCGGGGCAGGGGGCAGCAGCTCTTCCTGCGTGGGCTGGGCCAGATCGCCATCCTTACCGACGCCCTTCGACCACTCATAGGCACACAGGATCACCGCCTGTGCCAGATTGAGCGAGGCGAATTCCGGGTTGATCGGCACAGTGATGATCGCGCGGGCCAGGGCGACATCGTCGGTTTCCAGACCCGAGCGCTCGGGGCCGAAGACGATGGCGCTGCGGCCCTGCACGGCATCGGCCTGAGGGGCATGGGCGTGGATTTCGCGCGCGGCTTCCTCGGGGGTCAGCACCGGCTTGGTGACGCCGCGCTTGCGCACGGTGGTGGCATAGACATGGGCGCAGTCGCCCACCGCCTGAGCCAGCGTCTCGAAAACCTGCGCTTTTTCCAGCACCACATCGGCGCCCGCGGCGGCGGGGCCGGCGCTGGGGTTGGGCCAACCGTCACGTGGGGAGACCAGCCGCAGCTCGGTCAGACCGAAGTTGAGCATGGCGCGTGCGGCCTTGCCGATGTTCTCGCCCAACTGGGGGCGGACCAGCACGATGACCGGCTTGTGAGCAGCATCAGTCATGAGCCCGGCTCCCGATATCGCGGACATTGCTGGCAAATTCCTCGAAATCACGCGCTTCGGAGAAATCGCGATAGACCGAGGCGAAGCGGATATAGGCCACGCTGTCGAGCTGGCGCAGGCCTTCCATCACCATCTCGCCGATGGCGTGGCTGGCGATTTCGCTTTCGCCCATGGTCTCGATCTGGCGCTGGATGCCGCTGACCAGCTGGTCGAGCCGCTCCTGAGAGATGCCGCGCTTGCGGCAGGCCAGCGACACGGATTTGTCGATCTTGGTGCGATCAAAGGGTTCGCGGCGGGTGGGGGCTTCGGAATCGCCCCCACTCTTGATCACGAAAACCTCGCGAAGCTGCACGCGCTCAAAGGTGCTGAACCGGCCGCCGCAGTTTTCACACTGGCGGCGGCGGCGGATCGCTGTGTTGTCCTCGGCGGGACGCGAATCCTTCACCTGGGTGTTGTCATGGGCGCAGAAAGGGCAACGCAAGGTGGTTCGGCTCCGCTCAGTAGGCGAGGTTGGGATAGATCGGGAAGCGGGCGCACAGTTCCTGCACCTGGGCTTCCACGCGGGCCTCGATCTGGGCGTCGCCCTCGGCGCCGTTCTTGCCAAGGGCAGCAACGACTTCCGCGATCCACTTGCCGATCTGGGTGAACTCGGCCTCGCCGAAGCCGCGGGTGGTGCCCGCCGGCGTGCCCAGACGGATGCCGCTGGTCAGCAGGGGCTTCTCGCTGTCGAAGGGGATCGAGTTCTTGTTGCAGGTGATGGCGGCACGATCCAGTGCATGCTCGGCATGCTTGCCCTTGGCGCCGAAGGGGCGCAGGTCGACCAGCATCAGATGGTTGTCGGTGCCGCCCGAGACGATGCCCAGACCCTCGGCCTGAAGGCTGGTGGCCAGCGCATGGGCATTGGCCTTGACCTGACGGGCATAGGCCTTGAACTCGGGGGTCAGCGCCTCACCGAAGGCCACGGCCTTGGCGGCGATGATGTGTACCAGCGGACCGCCCTGCAGGCCGGGGAAGATCGCCGAGTTGAACTTCTTGGCCAGCGCCTCGTCATTCGTCAGGATGATGCCCGAACGCGGACCGCGCAGCGACTTGTGCGTGGTGGTGGTGGTGACATGGGCGTGAGGCACGGGGCTCTCATGCACGCCGCCAGCAACCAGACCCGAGATATGGCTCATATCGGCCATCAGATAGGCGCCGACCTCGTCAGCGATCTCGCGGAAGCGCTTCCAGTCCCAGGGGCGCGAATAGGCGGTGCCGCCGCAGACGATCAGCTTGGGCTTATGCGTGCGGGCGATGTCGGCCACCTGATCCATATCGATCAGCTGGTTGTCCTCACGGACGCCATAGGCAACCGGGTTGAACCACTTGCCGCTCATGTTAACCGGCGAACCATGGGTGAGGTGGCCGCCCGAATTGAGGTCGAGGCCCATGAAGGTGTCGCCGGGCTGCAGCAGTGCCAGGAACACCGCCTGGTTCATCTGGCTGCCCGAGTTGGGCTGCACATTGGCGAATTGGGCGCCGAAGAGCTTCTTGGCACGCTCGATGGCGATGCTCTCGATGTGGTCGACATACTCGCAACCACCATAGTAGCGGCGGCCCGGATAGCCCTCGGCATACTTGTTGGTCAGGATCGAACCGGCGGCTTCCAGCACGGCGGTCGAGCAGATGTTTTCCGAAGCGATCAGCTCGATCTTGTCGCGCTGGCGCTGCAGTTCCTTGTTGATCCAGCCGGTGATCTCGGGATCACGCTCGGCCAGCGTGCCGGTGAAGAAGCCCTGGGGGCGCACATCGGTAAGGGTGGCGGTCATCTGCGTGTCCTTCAGCAGGAGGGGTTCGAGAGCTTGTCGACGCGGGGGCCATGGCGGCCGCCGGCGAACTGCCCGGCAAGAAAAGCGGAAATACAGGCCTTGGCCATGTCTATGCCGGTGAGGCGCGCGCCCAGCGCGATGACATTGGCATTGTTGTGCTCGCGCGCCAGCGTGGCCGAATAGGGCTCGCTGACCAGAGCGCAGCGGGCCGCCGGATTGCGGTTGACGGCGATGGAAATGCCGATGCCGCTGCCGCACAGCGCCACGCCGAAGTCGGCCTCGCCCTTGGCGATCGCATCGCCCAGCTTGTAACCGTAATCGGGGTAGTCGACGCGGTCGGCGCTGTCGGGCCCCAGATCGCTCACCTCATGGCCTTCCTCGCGCAGGAAGGTGACAAGCTCTGCCTTCAGGTCGAAGGCGGCGTGGTCGGAAGCGATAGCGATGCGCATGGGGCTGCGGGTTCCTCTTGGCCGGGATTCGCTGGTGCCCATAGAGGGGAATGCAACAAAGGGCCAGTCTTGGCCGGGATAATCCGTCTTTTCATGCCGGGCTGCGGGGTTTCGGCCACGAAACCCGCGCTTTGGATGGATCAGGAAGGCTTCTTGGCTTCCACATGCTCTTTCATCTTGGCCGCCGCTTCGGGGTGGGCCTTGAAGTAATCGCGGATTTTGCCCTGCATCTCGCCAAGCGACTGCATCGTGGCCTGCTGGGCCGCGCGCATCATCACGCCATTGGCTGCGGCCACATCGGGGTCCTGCAGCAGGGTGGTGGAACGCGAGAAGAATTTGCCGCCCGCAGGCGTATGCGCAAAGGCCAGGATCTGTTCCAGATCGCTGGGCGAGAAGGCGCGGGCATAGGCATGGGCCATCGCCTCGAACAGGGCGGGCATATGCTGGGCCATCACCGGCGCCATCGTATCGGGCACCTTGTCGATGTAATCCTGCAGGATCTTGTGGAGGCCAGGATCGTCCAACTCGGGCGGGAGTTGAAGATTGGCCTTCATCGGCGCGAGGATGGCATCCTGCATACGCCGCATCATCACCATGCGCTGGTCTTCGGGCCAGGCCACCGCGATGATCTCGCGGGAGAGTTTCAGGCTGGCTTCACTGGGAACAGAGGCCCCGGTGGCAGTGCCAGCCGGAGCCCCATTTCCCTGCGCCGCCACCGGCATGGCCTGAGAGGCGCATGCCAGAGCGGCGAGAGCAGCGATCAGCTTGATGGCGTGCATCTTACTGGTCGAGGAAGCTGCGCATCTTGCGCGAGCGGCTCGGGTGCTTGAGCTTGCGCAGCGCCTTGGCCTCGATCTGACGGATACGTTCGCGCGTCACCGAGAACTGCTGACCGACTTCTTCCAGCGTGTGATCGGTGTTCATGCCGATGCCGAAGCGCATGCGCAGCACGCGCTCCTCACGCGGCGTCAGCGAGGCCAGCACGCGGGTGACGGTTTCCTTCAGGTTGGACTGGATCGCGGCATCCACCGGGATGATCGCGTTCTTGTCCTCGATGAAATCGCCCAGATGGCTGTCTTCCTCGTCGCCGATGGGTGTTTCGAGGGAGATCGGCTCCTTGGCGATCTTCATCACCTTGCGCACCTTCTCCAAAGGCATGGAGAGACGCTCGGCCATTTCCTCGGGCGTGGGCTCGCGGCCCTGCTCGTGCAGGAACTGGCGGCTGGTGCGCACCAGCTTGTTGATCGTCTCGATCATATGCACCGGGATACGGATGGTGCGCGCCTGATCGGCGATCGAGCGGGTGATGGCCTGACGGATCCACCACGTCGCATAGGTGCTGAACTTGTAACCACGGCGGTATTCGAACTTGTCGACCGCCTTCATCAGGCCGATGTTGCCCTCCTGAATGAGATCCAGGAACTGCAGGCCACGGTTGGTGTACTTCTTGGCGATGGAAATCACGAGGCGCAGGTTGGCCTCGACCATTTCCTTCTTGGCGATACGTGCCTCGCGCTCGCCCTTCTGCACCATGTTCACGATGCGGCGGAACTCGGGCAGGGCCATGCCGGTGTTGGCGGCAATGTCCGACACTTCGGCGCGGATACGCTCTGCGGCATCGCCCTCATTGGCGACGAAAGCGGCCCACTTCTTGTCCTTCGTGGCCACCGATGCCAGCCAGGCATCGTCCAGCTCGCGCCCGACATAGAGGTCAAGGAAGTCCTTGCGGCTCACCTTGTGACGCTCGGCCAGACGCAGCATCTGGCCGCCCAGCGCGGTCAGGCGGCGGTTGAAGGCGTAGAGGTTGTCGACCAGATATTCGATCTTGCTGGCGTGGAACTGCACGCTCTCCACCTGCGCGGTCAGATCCTCGCGGAGCTGCTGGTAGGCGGTTTCACGATCCATCGGGAAATCATTGCCGACGCTCATGAAATCGAGGCGTTCGGACTGGATCTTCTCGAAGGCCAGGAACAGATCGGTGATCAGCGCGAACTTCTCAAGCGCCTCAGGCTTGAGCTGCGCTTCCATCTGGGCGAGCGAAAGAGTGTTGTCCTCTTCCTCTTCCTCGGCGGGGCGGCGGGCGCGGCGCTCGATGCCGTCCTCATCCTCCTCGTCGGCGGATTCCTCTTCCTGAACGTCTTCCTCTTCCTTGTAGGAAGGGCCGGCGGTCGATTCGCTGATCTCGCCGTCGTTCTCGTCCTCACCGTCCTCATTGAGGTTTTCCGGCTGCGGCTCCTTGGAGAGCATGGCGTCGAGATCGAGGATCTCGCGCAGCTGCATCTCGCCATTGTTGAGCGCTTCGGACCACTGGATGATGGCGTGGAAGGTGATCGGGCTTTCACAAAGCCCCAGGATCATCGTGTCGCGACCGGATTCGATGCGCTTGGCGATGGCGATTTCGCCCTCGCGGCTCAGCAGCTCGACGGCACCCATTTCGCGCAGATACATGCGCACGGGGTCATCGGTCCGCTCGACCGTTTCCTTCTTCTTGACCAGATCGGGGCGGTCGTCGACCGCCTCCTCATCCTCGGCATCCTCGGCCTTGCGGTCCTCGGGATCGGTCGCGTCATCGTCGTTTTCGACGATGTTCACGCCCATCTCGCTGATCGCGGCCATGATGTCCTCGATCTGCTCGGATGACATCTGGTCCTGCGGCAGGGCCTCGTTCAGCTCGTCATAGGTGATGACCCCGCGCCTTTTGGCACGGGCGATCAGCTTTTTGATCGAGGCTTCATTGAGGTCGATCAGGGGCGCATCGCCACCTTCACCCCGATCGTTGCCCGACATTTCGGCGCCAGAAATCTCTTCGTCCATCATTTCGCCATCTTGAAGGGGGCCTTGCGGCTCCCATTTACGAATTCAAGCCGCCTGATACGTCATCGGCTGCGGATTGCGCGAGAGCCATTTGCCCGAGTCGCGCCTTCAAATCCAGTTCCCTTTTTTGCACATCGTTCAGACGCATGCGCAAGCGTTGCTGTTCGGCCCAAGCGGCATCGGTGTCCAAAGGCTGGGCAGAAGCCTCAGCCAGCGCACGTTCGACCTGCGGCCTTTCGGTCAACACGGCGATCACGTCAACCAGTTGAGCCATCGCGGACCCACCTTCATGCACCGCGGCATCATCTTGCAGGAAGATAAAGCCCATGCCCTTGATCGGTTCCTGACGGGGAGGGAGCCATCCCCGTTCAGCGAATATGGTAGCGATTCGTTCCGGTTCAAGACCCTCGCCGCTCATGGCGGCATCGATCAGGGCGTCGATGCGGGCATCCTCGGCGGCAAGGGCGGAGAGAGCCTCCACCTGAGCGCCGATGACCGAGGGCAGGCGCATCAGCCCCACCACCACCGCA
>Ga0116227_10009829_pt1 | contig 17128 bp, 16 predicted proteins | sample S1TSphgellanicum_FD_89693 | JGI IMG/M metagenome (GOLD analysis project Ga0116227, IMG submission 89693) | Host-associated microbial communities from peat moss isolated from Minnesota, USA - S1T2_Fb - Sphagnum magellanicum MG | ecosystem: Host-associated > Plants > Peat moss > Unclassified...
AAAATCAGTAAGTTGCGTTGAAACGCTGGGTCCGTGCTCTCAGTCGCGGTCGGCGTGACTAATTCCGTCGCTCGGGCCGCTATTCGCGGATAGCCTCCCACTTTTTCTAGACCCCGCAGCAGCCGCACAGCGCCAATCCTTTCCCGTAACGGAAGTGAACGACCGGAAGCACAACAATAATCTCATCGACAGCAAAGCCAGGCAAACGAACACTGAATTCCTTCGGAAATCCTTCGCCTGATTCGACCTTGTAGCTAAAGTGGTCGTGCGCACTTTCCTGGATCCAGGAACCACGCAGTGTCCCGCCACGAATCTCCGCTTGCGGAGAAAACGCGTCTTGCGAAAATGCAAGTCGCTTTTTGGCTGGGTCGTAGATGCTGCTGCCCGAGCCGACTAGAGTCCCATCCCATTCGCCGCCCGTATCTGTGCGGATAAAGATTACTCCACTGCCAACGAAATGCGCCGCATGGCCCGCAGGAAGCGAAACAACCACACGTACGTCGGATCCTTTCTTTTCAGGAAACTCCGGTGGAGCAATGTTCATGCTTGCTCCAGCGGGCAACTTCACTGACGCGTCCCCAGCGACAGAGCATCCAGCGCTTACGCCAAAGCCAGGTGGGGAGGCGGTGGATGCGAAGTATTGGCTCTGTACGGACGGGAAACAGGCTGAGAGACCCGTCGAACAAATCAAAATCACGAGAAGGGATGGCCGTGAATGAGCATGGGCGAGTCGCATCGTGTCGAGCCTACTCACTCATAGAATCAAAGCAATCCGCAATCGAGAAGTATCGACCCGTGATACCGAACGTACCACCCGATAGGACGGTCAGCATTCTTGGATATGCTCGTGAACCCGGGTGCCAAACAAAGAGCTGAACGGTGGTGTCGAATGACCGCTAACTAACCGGCAAATTTTTATTTCTGTCGGCGCGAATCACCCTCTCGATGAGGGCGAGCAATGGATTTGTAAAGTGACCCAGCGAGTTCTTATTCGCACGCACTTGTTTGTGGTCAACAAGTAATCTATTGTGCTGGTAGCGGGGTACGCAATGAACATCAACGGGTTGGCATCTATCTTGACCGGGGCGCATCGGTTTGCCGCCTCTGGCTCCACTACGCAAACATCGTCGAGAGTGATATGCCCAATGCCTACATAGTCGATGCGGTGCGAACCGCCGGTGGCAAACGAAACGGTCGGTTGTCCGGCTGGCATCCCGCGGATTTGGCTGCCCGCGTTTTGGATGCGCTCGTCGAGCGCACAGGCATCGATCCCGCGGCGATAGAGGATGTCATTTTGGGCTGCGTCACCCAGTCCGGCGAACAGGCGATGGCTTTTGCGCGCAACGCCGTGCTCGCCTCCAACCTGCCGCAGAGCGTGCCGGCAGTTACCATCGATCGTCAGTGCGGTAGTTCTCAGCAGGCGATGCAGTTTGCGGCACAAGCCGTGATGTCGGGCACGCAGGACGTGATCATTGCCGCAGGCGCCGAGAGCATGAGCCGGGTCCCGATGTTCAGCAATATGGCCCTCCATGAAAAGGCGGGCTTGGGCGCAGGGCCGTTGAGCGACACCATCAAAACCCGTTTCGGCGTAAAAGAATTCAGCCAGTTTCAGGGCGCGGAGATGATGGCGCAAAAGTATGCGCTTGACCGCGAAACGCTTGATCGTTTTGCCCTGCGCAGCCACGCCCGCGCCGCCGCTACAACGGAAGCCGGATCGTTTGCCCGGGAAGTCGTTCCCATCCCGGTGCAAACGCCGAACGGTCCGATCGACCATCGACGTGATGAGGGCATTCGCTTTGACGCGACGCTGGACTCGATTGGTTCTGTCAAATTATTGCAACCGGGTGGGGTCCTCAGCGCTGCGAACTCGAGCCAGATATGCGATGGAGCTTCGGGCGTATTGATCGTGAGCGAGGCCGCGCTCAAATCACACAATCTTTCCCCCATTGCCCGCATCCATAGCTTCTTGGTGAGCGCCGGCGATCCGATCATCATGCTCGAGGAGCCCATCAGGGCGACACAGCGCGCGCTGCAGCGGGCGTCGATGACACTTGACGATATCGATCTATACGAAGTGAACGAGGCTTTCGCCTCCGTACCCCTGGCCTGGGTCAGGACGCTGCACGCGGATCCGGAGAAGCTCAACGTCAACGGGGGTGCGATCGCGCTGGGTCATCCACTCGGTGCGAGCGGCACCAAGCTCGCCGCCACGCTGATACATGCCCTGCGCACACGCGGCAAGCGTTGGGGGCTGCAGACGATGTGTGAGGGCGGCGGAATTGCGAACGTGACGATTTTTGAGGCGCTTTGAGCGAGGACGAGAGCCCCGCCTGGACGGCTATTTCCCGTCCACCGAAAAAGCGATCAGCAGGCCACCGGCCATGTGCCAATAGATACCATACCCTGAATTGACGTAGACCATTCCGTCGGCCACCACCGGACCGCCGCCGCCCACCGAACCGCCTCGAGCTTTTTGTCCGGATACGGTGGTCACCTCCTGAGTCGTGTCATATTGCCAGAGCACCTGGCCGGTCGAACTGTCGTAGGCCCGAATGCGTCCGTCCATGTGCCCCGCAAAGAGTGCGCCCGGTATGACCGTGATCGCCGCCAGAATACCCGGGTCGCAGTCGCTGCGTCCGGCGCAGACGTCGTCCGCGTGGGCCGACCATAAGAGCTTGCCCGATGCGGGATGGAGTGCGTACAAACCCGGTTGGGCGGACTCTGTGGGGACTTTGCCGTTGTGCGTAGCGGTCATATCGGAGATCGGAACGTAGATGGCATGTTGGTCGAAGGCCATGCCAAATTGCACTCCACCTTCAATGCCGCCGCGGCCCAGATGGGAAGACCACACGGTGTGACCGCTATGCTCGGCGTCCAACGCCACGACATCGCCGCTTTTCAAGCCGGCCACCACCAGGTCGCGTCGCGGCGTCGCCGGGACCAACATCGTACCTGCACCGATATCGAAATCCGGACCCGCCTTGGCCGGGCAATTCTCGTTCCCCAACACGCACGCGACATTCCAGGCGTCGCCGGCGATGACTTGATGCGACCAGCGCAACGCGCCGGTATCCAGATCGAAAGCGAGCACAGCGTCGCTATGCGCAGTGGTGGGCGCCGTGTAATTGTCGCCGGTGCCGACATAGAGCCGGTGTCGCTTGACGTCGATGGACGCGGAATTCCAGATGGCGACGCCGGAGGGTCCATAAATTGCGGTCCCGCTGGGAGTTTTGCCGACCGGCGCGGCTAGTGCATCGATGGTGTAACTCTTCCACACAAGCTCTCCCGTCCCTGCATCGAGCGCGACCACCGAGCCGCGGAAAGTACAGCACTCGTAAGCAGACGCCGCGGTCGCCTCCTCCAGCGACGATACGGTGACATACACGCGACCCGCGTAGTACACGGGAGATCCTGTGACGGTTGCGCTCGGATGACTATCGACACGTCGCCGCCACAGCAGTGATCCCGAGCGTGCATCCAACGCATACACATGTCCCAGCACATCGCCGAAATAGGCACGAGTCTGGCCGTTACCCACACTCGCCTTGTCGTCTTGCGACAACACGATGCTGGTGCGCACTTCAGCGGACGCCTGGAACGACCACTGCAGGCATCCGGACTTCGCGTCGAGCGCAAACACGGCACCGCTCTGACTGCCGACGAACACCATTCCCATGGCGACGGTGGGTTGTGAGCGCGCTCGTTGCGCGCCCGGATAGGCGAAGGCCCACTTGACCTTGAGGCGAGGCAGCACCTGCGGCGGCAAGCGTGCCGTATCCGCAGCGATGGCGTGGCTGTTGCGAAGATCCACACCCCAGGAGGTGATTTGAACCTGATCCGCGTTGGGGCTAGAGGGACCCGCTCCGGACGGATCGGAGCACGCGGGCGCGGGAGGCGCACCGGCCGCCTTGGCCAAGTCCGCATCAGCGAGATAGTCGGCGACCTGGTGTTTCTGCTCGTTGGTGAGCGCGGCAGCCTGCGTTTGCATCACGCCGGTGGTGAGCGCCGCGTAGATGGCAGTCGGCGACATCAATTGAAGAAAGGACTTGGCGGGCGCCTTGTACACCGCATGGTCGTGACACTGCGCACAGATCGCGTGATACGGGGCGGCACCCGGCAAGGTTTCGCGGTCGCCATCGGCCGCAGAGGACGGCTGAGTCGCCATCGCGCACCCGGCGAGCAGCAGGACAAAGACGGTCTTCATGTTCATCTCCCAATCCGATCAGTAAAAGCAGCAAAGCCGGCAATCAGCCGGCGCGCCTCGCCGAAGCCACAACGCGCGCCGAGAAGTCGAGTACCGCTCGTGCGAGTTTCGTTTGGTCGTCGGTGGTGCGCATCACGGTGTCGGTCACCAGGCAAGGAACGCCCAGCGCCTCGAGTGCATCGGCGTCCTTGGCGTCCGCACGGTCGATCACCCAGGCGTCGAATGCCCGGCCGTAGACAGTCTGCAAACCCATGCTCGACGGTTCGTATCCCAGCTCTCGCATCATCTTCTCGGCCGGTCCCTTCAAGGCTTGCCGTCCGACGAACGGCGACACCGCGATCACGGGCGAACGGCAGCGACGCAGCCAATCAGACCACGCAGTCACGGCGAGAATGGGGCCGATGCTGACGAAGGGATTGGATGGGCAGACGATGACGGCGGATGGTGCCGATTCATCCAGCAGTGACCGTGCGGCCGGCGGCGGCGCGGCGGCTGCGCTGCCGGAGAATTCGAAACCCGTGACCCGAGGCTCCGAGCGCAGTTTGACGAAGTATTCCTGGAATTCTAGAGTCCCTTGCGTCGTATGAACCTGCGTGCGAACCGGGTCGTCGGACATCGGCAGGATCTGGGCCCGGATGCCGAAGCGTGCCGCTATCTCCGCCGTCACTTCGCTCAATGCTGCGCCTTGATTCAATCGCGCCGTGCGCCAGACATGCATGGCCAGATCCAAGTCACCCAGCTGGAACCACGTCGGTGCGCCGACTTCCGCCAACGCCTGCATGAAACGCCAGCTTTCGTCACGCCTTCCCCAGCCGCGCGCAACATCGTTCTTTCCCGCCAGCGCATATACGACCGAATCGATGTCCGGGCTTATGCTCAAACCGAGGTGTTGGAAGTCATCGCCGGTATTCACGATCACTGCCAGCGAATCGTCGGTTATGATCTGGGCCAGCCCGGCAACGAGCTTGGCGCCGCCAACGCCGCCTGAGAAAGCGACAACTCGCGTGGCAGCGCCGGGTGCGCTCATCGGAATAGATCGTCCGCTTTCGGACGCAGCAGAGCACGCGCTTCGCCCGCAGATGCCCTCAGCGTCAGCCCGCGCACCAGTACCACCGGTCGACCCTCGTCGGCCTGCCCCATCAGCAAGGATCCGGCGGCCGCCAGCTCATCGGCCAGCGCCACCTCGGTTGCCCGCAGCAGGCGTCCGTTTCGATCACGGCGGCCGCGGCAGTCCACCAACGCATTGAGCCCGGCGACTCCGATGGCGTGTCCCACAACTCCCATGCGCCACGCTCGCCCCCAACTGTCGTTGATGATGATGGCGGGAGGGATCCGGCACAAGGCGCCCAGCCGCTGACGCAGAGCCAGGGCGGAACCATCGGGATCAATCGGCAACAGCAGCGCTTCGTCGTCGGCACCCGACTCAGAGACGTTGGACTGATCGACCCCGGCGTTGGCCAGCACGAATCCGAGCCGATGCTCCACGATGATGACCTCGCGACCCACTCGAATCACTTCATTCGACTCCCGCAGTATCAACTCGACCAGTCGCGGGTCTTTGTGAGTTCGCCGTGCCAGATCGAGGGCGGCAGCCGTTGGCGTTACTTCATCGAGCCGTACCCGCCGTCCTTCCGCCTTGGATACGATTTTTTGCGCGATGACGAGAATATCTCCGTCCCGCAGATCAATCGCATCATGCGCGAGCGCCGCTGCAATGATCTGCGCCAAATCGCAACCCGCGACAATGCTGGGGATGGAAGTCAACGCGATCAGCTCGAGCCGCGCATTCGGAAGGTGTGTGTCTGGCGCCAGGGTCATGGGGTTTTGGATGCAAACCTAACCTAGGCTTTTTTCATTTCGATGATGTCGAATTGACCCAGAGAATGCATTTTACGCAATTCGCGCTTATCGATCTTACCCACGCTCGTTCTTGGCAACCTCGGCACAAACACCCAACGCTCGGGAAGCCAAAATCGCGCCACCTTGTCGCCAAGAAATTTGCGGAGTTCCACTGCGCTGGCGCTGTGGCCGGGTTTCAATACCAGCAATGCCAGCGGCCGTTCCTCCCAACGCGGATCGGGCACTCCGATTACCGCAGCTTCGAACACCGCGGGATGCTGCACCAGGTGGTTCTCGAGATCGACGGAGGACACCCATTCGCCGCCCGATTTGATGACGTCTTTGATGCGGTCCGTGACCTGAACATATCCGCGCTCGTCGATGGACCCCACATCCCCGGTCCGCAGCCAGCCATCGGCGCTGAAGGATTCGGGTGATTCGCCTTCATGGTACGAGCCTGTGACCCATGGACCTTTGAGCTGCAATTCCCCGAGCGCCACCCCGTCATGCACAACCGTCAAACCCGACGCATCGACCAGACGCACCATCATTCCCGGCACCGGCCTGCCGCTCTTCGCGCGCCATTCGTCTTCGTCATCCGGCGCAACGTCACGCGGCGGGTGCGATAGAACGCACAGCGGACTGGTTTCCGTCATACCCCAGCCTTGCAGCACCGGCACACCCCAGCGTTCCTTGACGGCACGAATCAGCGACGGGGCGACCGCGCTGCCGCCGCAGACCAATACCCGCAGACTCGACAAATCCATGGGTTCGGTTTCATGCGCCAGCAACATGTCGTTGATCAGCGTCGGTACGACCGCGGTGAAGGTCGGACGCTCCAGTTCGAACAGTTTACGCAGCGCCGTGACGTTCAAATGTGCCCCGGGCAGCAGGATGTCCGCACCTGCGAGCCAACTGGAGAAGGGAAGTCCCCAAGCGTTGGCATGAAACATCGAAGGCAGCATCAACACGCGGTCCGACTCGCGAATACCGAAGGTGTCCGCTGCCAACGAGGCCAGCGAATGCAGGTAGATGGAACGATGACTGTAGGCGACCCCTTTCGGATGACCCGTCGTGCCGCTGGTGTAACACAAAACAGCCGCCGCGGACTCATCGATCGGGGGCCACTCGAACACCGCCGTGGTTTCATCGATCAGAGACTCGTAGGCTGCGATCGTTGCGCCACCTAATCGCTGCCTGCGCTCGGCGTCCCCACCGACCACCAGTATGTGGGAGAGCGAGGTCATCTGCGCCAGTTGCTCGGATAGCGCCGGCAACAGCGACGCATCGATGATCAGGACGCGATCGTCGGCACGGTTTAGCAGCGATGCGATCTGTGCGGGGAAAAGCCTGACGTTCACCGTGTGCAGTACCGCACCCATGCTCGGCACTGCCAAATAGGCTTCCAGGTGAGACTGGTGGTTCCAACAAAAACTCGCAACGCGATCGCCCGGTACGACGCCGATTGAATGCAAGGCTCCTGCAAGACGGTTGGCACGCCGCGCGACCGCCGCGAACGATTCGGTCTGGCAACGCCTGCCGTCATCGAACGTACAGACGCGACTGCGAGCATGCAGGGACTCCCCATGGCGCAGAATCATCTGCGTCGACAGCGGAATTTCCATCATGGTCGAATGCAAAAGAAATCTCCGCCCGTCAGCGCAGGCCGGCCATCAGGGCGGCCTCCGCGAGCAACGTAGGAACGTCATATTCGAGACCTCGCGAATAGGCGTTGGACACCCGCCCGCGATGATGCAAAACATACGCACCCTCGACAATCGCCGCCAGTCGCCAAAAGGCGAAAGCACAATAGAACTCCAGATCATCGATCGGCAAATTAACCGCACGGGACCAGCGTCGGGCCAATTCGGCGCGGCTCACCGTCGCATGCTTGCGGCTCACGGATTGGACGAAGGAGAATCCAGGAGGATCGCATGCGCGCGGACCCCAGAACATCAGCATGAGCGCGACGTCCGCAAGCGGGTCGCCGACCGTCGCGAGTTCCCAGTCGATCACCGCCGCGAGCCTGGGCTCCTGTCGATTGAACAAGGTATTGTCGAGGTGGAAGTCGCCGTGAATGATCGACGTTCTGAGTTGCGGCATTCGCCGGCTGAGCAGCCATTGCCCCAGTTCTTCAAGGAGCGGCAGTTCCCGCACGCAGTCCTCGGCGCGTATCTTTAGCCACCGGGTCACGGTGCGCGCGACATAGTCCTGGCCTTTTTCAGGATCGAGCCCCGCCAGCCGCGGATCGAGGCAATGCACCGCGGCAATCGCGTCGATCAACTCCTCGCCGATGCGCCGCAACGTATCGCCGTTTTCCGTATATCCGCTGGGCAACTCCGTGGTGATCGACGCGCCATCGATGTGTTCAACGACCAAGAATGGCCAGCCGAGAACAGCCGCATCGTCGCAGAATCCATGCACGTTCGGAGTCCGTGCCTTGCCGTTTAGCGCACGCAACATCTGATACTCGCGCCGAACTCCGCGCGCGGCGTCTGCGGAAATCGCCGCGTCGGGCGGCCGTCGAATCACGACCACACCGTCCGCGTAGTGCACGAGCTGCGTCACGTTCGCATTGCCGCCGCTGAGACGTTCCCCCAACACCGCGCCCGGCAGGCCAAGATGGGTGTGCATCCACGCGGAGAATCGTTCGGCATCCGGCGCCGTCGCCATGCCTGACGCTGTCATAGCTGACACATCATGCCCCCATCGGTGGGGATTACCGCACCCGTCATGTAGGTCGAGCCAGACACCCAGCAGACAACGTTGGCGATTTCCTCCTCGGTGCCCACACGCCGCAATGGAACCCGCGCTATCAGTCGTTCGCGCGACTTGACGCCGATTGCCGCAGTCATGTCCGTCATGACCAGCCCCGGAAGCACCAGGTTCACACGTATCTGACGCACCGCCAATTCAACCGCCAGGACCGCGGTGAGGCCGGACAAGCCCGCTTTGCTCGCGGCATAGGCGCTGTCGCCGGGGAAGCCGCGAAACCCGACCACCGCGCCTATATTGACGATCGAACCTCCGTCAGGCATGTGTGGCAACACCGCACGCACACCATACAGCGCACCGGATAAGTTGGTCGACAGCACGGCATCCCAATCGGCCAACGCCAGACGATCGACTTTCCCACCGCGATGCAAGCCGGCATTGTTGACCAATACGTCGATTCCGCCCCACGCCTCCGCAACCTTGTCCGCCGCCCGCTGCATCGACTCCGGGTCAGACACATCACCCGGAACGCACAGCGCCCGATCGCCGAGCTCGCCGGCCAGCGACTTGTCGACACGGCGTGCCAATACCGCGACCCGATGCCCTTGGGAAAGCACCCGTCGAGCGACGGCCAGTCCTATGCCACGCGAGCCTCCCGTGATGAACCATCGTTGGCCATGAAACGCGCCGTCGTGCATGAAGTTGCTAGAACGTGTACATCAAACGCACTCCAAACAGGCGCGGTGGACGCGGCACGGTATAAGTCCAAAGACCACCAACACCCACGCCGGCACCCACATCGTACGCCTCTGCCCACGCGTCATTGTTGGTCAGATTCGATCCGTACACGCTGATGGTTGTCGTGTTGATTTTGTAGCTGGCCGTGGCGTTTAGAATATTTTGGTGCGGATTACTGCTCTGAGGCGTATTGAGGAAAGTCAGTTCCTCGGGCCCGATGTAGTGGTAGTCCAACTGGATCGACGCCGTTCCCCTGCCGATGGGCCGCTCATAAACCGGCGAGATCGTTCCGGTCACCGGCGGAGTGCGCCGCAGATGCAAGGAGGAAAGGTCGGTGCCGGTGGTTGGATCGACCAAATGATCGTACTTGGCGTTCAGGATGCCGAGATTACCCGAGATGGAAAACCCGTAGCCCAAGTTGGCTGCGACATCCATTTCGATACCTTTCAATGTCGCGGAAGAAGCGTTCAGCACCAAAGTTTCCTGCCCGGTGCCAACGTCCGTCGGCACACTCTCCTCCTCCTGCTTGTTCTTGTATTTCATGTAGAAGACGTCTGCATTGAAGCGCAAACGATGATCAAAGAATTCAGTCTTGGTGCCGAATTCGTAGTTATAGACCTTCTCAGGGTTATAGGGCGTCGAGGCCGCACCGTATGTTCCGGGCCGGCCATCGAATCCACCTGCCCGGTATCCTTCGGAGAAAAGACCGTAAGCCATCCAATCCTGCGTGAAGTTGTATTTCAGGCTGGCCTTGGGAGTAAATTGTTGCCACGAATCCTCGAACGGGTTGTCGATGCTGCCTTTCATCGCCAATTCAGGCATTGACGGGTCGATGAGGCCGCTGGTCTTCTTATCGTGGGTATAACGACCGCCCACGGTCAGCGTCCAATTCGTCAAGAACCGGTAGTCCCCCTCGAAGAACGCCGCCTGCGAGTCGGTCTTTTGTTGCACCGTTTGCGGCACCACGAGAATGGTTCCCGGCGGCAGGCCGTACAATGCGTCGCCGAAGCCGATGTAGCTGGTCAAGTCGATACGGTAGCCGGAATTCCACACATAGACGCCGGCCGTGTAGGTGAAAGGCCCGTCACCGGTGTGGGTCACGCGCAACTCATGGCTGTGCTGGTAATAGGTGGCAGGCCGGTTGGTTTCGTAGAGTTCAAGCGGCGTCGCATCGAAGTCTTGGTACACACCTTCCGCCGTCTTGAAATAGCCGAACAGATAATCAAGACGATAAGTCGGGGCGAAATCCCACCCAGCGCTGAAGGTGTGCAAGTCAGTGTCGAAAAAGGAATTCGCACCCTTTTCCACGCCATCCTCCAAGACATCGTAGCGGTTGCCGCCCTGGGGAGTGGTCACCGATTGCGCGCATTGGTGATAGTACGAGCAGAACAGCTGATTCGGCTGCGCTGAATTGTCGAGCGGCGGCGCATCCTGAGTTTGCCAGCTCTTGTCGTATCTATAGCTTATCTGAATGGCATCGCTGGGTTTCCACAATGCCGCGGCCGAAATCGCGCGGTAATCGAGCGCGCCGACGCGGCCGTAATCCTCTCCCGTGGCCGGGTTGATCGATATATCCGTGAAATATCCCTCGTGGGAGTTCTTCGCAGCCCCGAACCGCACGGCAAAAGTGTCGGCGACGGGCAGGTTCACCGTGCCGTCGATCGATTCGTCGTTATAGTTGCCGTAACTGGCGCGTACCGAGCCTTTTACTTCGTCCGTCGATGGCTTTTCGCGGGTCACATTGATGACACCGGCAATCGAGTTGCGTCCGAACAGCGTGCCTTGAGGACCGCGCAGGATTTCCACGTTCTGCACATCGATCGACTTGAGCATGGCGCCGGAGTTCACGCCGATGAAAATGCCGTCCAGTACGACTCCGGTCGCTGGATCGAAACTCTTTTCGACGTCGGTCGTCCCGATGCCCCGAATCGCGATCGCCGCGGGACTTCCCGGCCCTTGCTGCAGGTCGTCGATGACCACGTTGGGTGAGGCGTTCGCCCAGGATTGCAGATCGACGTCATAGCGTCGATCCAGCGCGTCCTTTCCCAAGGCGCTCACCGATAGTGCAACGTCCTGGATGTTCTCCGACTTCTTGCGTGCGGTCACGATGATTTCTTCGAGCGACCCCACATCCTCCGCCGCTGCGGCAAAATCCGCGGCCACAACAAAGACAAGCGCAAATATGCCCGAAAGCGCAACCAATGCCGCCGAATCTCTCTTCTGCATAACAGCAACCTCCCCTAGCACGGCGATGAGCCGCGCGCCTTGACGTTTATTTCGAAGTGCTCGTTCTTGGACGGCACACGCGCAAGATATAATGCTTGTTGTCGACTAGCAAGTATTTAGTTATTCTGAATTCGAGCGCTGCCCGGGGACGCGCTCCAACAGTTAACAATTCGCATAGGCAGACTCAACCATGGCATGGGATTTCGAAACCGACCCCGACTTCCAGAAGAAGCTCGACTGGGCCTCGGAGTTCGTCCGGACCGAAGTAGAACCGCTGGATCTCGTGTTCCGAGGAGCGTCCGATCCGTTCGACCCGGCGCGGCCCGGCCCCGCCGCGGCGATGGCGCCCTTGAAAGTCATCGTCAAAGAGAAAGGCCTATGGGCCTGCCATTTGGGGCCCGAACTCGGAGGTCCTGGGTACGGCCAGGTGAAGCTTGGCTTGATGAACGAAATCCTGGGCCGCAGCCGTTTCGCACCCACGGTTTTTGGCACCCAGGCGCCGGACACGGGCAACGCGGAAATACTCGCTCGCTTCGGCACGCCCGAGCAGAAGCGCAAGTACTTGGTGCCCTTGATGAATGGCGAAGTCGCTTCTTGCTACTCGATGACGGAGCCACAAGCCGGAGCGGATCCGGGGGAGTTCAAGTGCCAGGCACGCCTCGAGGGTGATGAATGGATCATCAATGGCGAGAAGTGGTTTGCGTCGCATGCTGACTTCGCGCGGTTCATTCTGGTCGTGGCCATCACCAATACCGATGTACCGGTGCACAAAGGCGCCTCCATTTTGATCGTCGACAGAAACGCGCCGGGACTGGAGGTGGTGCGCAACGTCGCCGTGGGCATTCGCGAGCAGATCGGTTCCGGTGTGCATGCCTATCTGCGGTTCAAGGATTGCCGCGTGCCCAGGGAGAATCTTCTCGGCAGCGCCGGCCAGGGCTTTGCGATAGCACAGTCGCGGCTGGGGGGCGGGCGCCTGCATCACGCCATGCGCACCGTCGGCCTTCTCAAGAAGGCGCTCGATATGATGTGCGAACGGGCAGTGAGTCGCTCCACCAAAGGCGAACTGCTCTCCGAGAAACAATTCACCCAGGAAAAGATTGCGGATAGTCACATTCAAATCACGCAGTTTCGTCTACACGTTCTCTACACCGCATGGCTGATGGACAAGCACAAGGCGTATGACCGGGAAGTTCGCCGGGAAATCGCCGCTGTCAAGGCAGCCATGCCAGGCGTGCTGAGGGACGTCATCTACCGTGCGCTGCACTTGCATGGATCGCTCGGCATGTCGAACGAGATGCCGCTGATGGAGATGTGGGCCACGGTGCCCGAGATGGGCATCGTCGACGGGCCGACAGAGGTCCACAAAGTTGCGGTCGCCAAGGCGCTGCTGCGCGACCGCAAGGCGGCGGCCGGGCCGTGGCCAAGCGCGTTCCTGCCGGACGCCATCGCGCGGGCGCGGACCAAGCTTGCACAGGCCATCGAAATCGACGTCGCCAATATCTAAAGCTCACGGGTCAAATCTTTTGAAGGGGGAATACAAGTGAACCAGGCAAATTTGCAGGCTCTCGCGGAGCGCATCGATCGCGTCGAGAGTAAGAATGCCATGCGTGATTTGGTGACCGACTACTGCCGCGGCTTCGACCGGCGTGACTTCGAGCGATTTCTGGCCATCTGGTCGTCCGACTGTATTTGGGACATCGGACCTCCGTTCGGCGCATTTGAAGGCCATTCAGGCATCACCAAGGCGGTCAAAGAGATTCTCTGGCCCGTGTGGCGAGAGACTCATCATCTGACCAGCAATCTGAAAATACAGTTCGAAAATGCCGACTCGGCGTTCGGCGAATGCGATGTTGACTGCATGGGCGCGACTCGCGATGACGTGGTGCAGATGATCAGTGCGACGTACAAAGATCACTTCATTCGCTCCGCCGGCGAATGGAAAATAGTGCGGCGCGACGTTAAAATGTACTACTTCAACCCGGTGCCCGGCGCTCAGATGTCTGCACCGGCTTGAATCTTAGGGACGAACCACCCATGCCTTACCTCACGGTAGCCGACGACAGAAAGATTTATTTCGAGCATCACCTCGGCAAGCGCGTACCGGTTTTGTTGATTCACGGATGGGGCATGAGCACCCGGGTTTGGGACGTGACGGCCTCCGCGCTGATCGACGCGGGACACGCCGTGATTCTGTTCGACCAACGCGGCTCGGGGCTCTCCGACAAGGACTTCGCCGAAAACTCCATTGCGCAGTCCGCGCAGGACGCCGCCGCGTTGGTGGAGCACCTGCGCATTGACCGCGTGGTCTTGAACGGTTGGTCATTGGGGGGTGCGATAGCCGTCGCAGCGGCCGATCGCATCGGGCCGGCCTGCGTCGGTCTGGTGTTGACGACCGCTGCGACTCCCCGCTACGTGCAAAGCGCGGATTTTCCACACGGCGGCGCCCCGGGCAGTACCGCGCAGACGGTTAAAATCTTGCGGCAAGACCGGGTCAATTTTCTCGCTGCGTTGACCAAGGCGGTGTACGCGGTTCCGCAAAGTGCCGCCGTTGAAAGCTGGTTGTGGTCTGTGTTTATGCAGACCTCGCATACCGCCGATAGTGCCCTGATGGATCTCGACTCATTGGACCAACGCGAAGTCCTGGCGAAGATCGAGGCGCCGGTGCTGTCGATCGTCGGGGGCAAGGACGTGTTCGTGGCGCCGGAGATCGGCCGAATCGCTGCCCGAATCGCCAAGCGGGGACAACTGGTGGAATTCCCGCATTGCGGACACGCACCGTTTCTCGAGGATTGGCCGGCCTACCAAACGGCACTCTTCGAGTTCTTGCAGATTGTCGGCTGACAGGAGGACCGCCCATGACCCGTTCGGTGAACTTCGGATTGTGGTATGACTTTCGTAATCCGTCGCCGTGGCAGGTGCCCTTCGAAACCCTCTACGAGGGATCGCTTGACCAAATCGTGGAGGCCGAGCGGCTCGGCTTTGATTCTGTCTGGATCACCGAGCATCATTTCTGCGAGGACGGTTACACACCTTCCCCGCTGGTCATCGCCGCCGCGATTGGCGCACGCACCCAGCGGCTGCGGATCGGCACCAATCTGATGATTCTGCCGCTGCATAATCCGGTGAGAATCGCGGAGGATTGTGCAACGCTTTCGATTTTGACCAAGGGCCGGTTCGATCTCGGCGTGGGCATCGGCTATCGCGAGCTTGAATTCGAGCAGTTCGGTCGGCAGTTGTCCCACCGCCCAAGCCTCATGGAGGAAGCGGTTTCCATCATTCGGCGTGCTTGGGCGGGAGAGAAAATCTCTTTTGAAGGCAAGCGGTTTAGCTTCGGTGATATCAAGGTGACGCCGCTACCCGCCCACACCCCACGTCTCTACATCGGTGGCATGGCCGAACCGGCCATCGATCGCGTCGCGCGCATTGCCGACGGCTTTCTGTCAACCGGCGGAATCGGTCAGGATCTCTACCTCTCCGCCCTCGCCAAGCATGGCAAATCGCCCGCCGATGGCGTGATCATTGCGGGTCACTGGGCGATCATCTCGGATGATCCTGAGAAAGAGGCGGCGGCCGTAGGTCCGCATGCGCTCTACCAGTCCAATCAGTACATCGAATGGGGTGCGTTCGGGCCGCCCCAGACGACACCCCGATTCCCCGACGCCGCTAGCGCGCTCGCCCAAGGGCTCTACGAACTTTGGGACGGGGATACTGCCGTGCGCAAGTTGACGGATCTGTTGACAGCGTATCCGCAGATCAAGGATGTGCACTTTTGGGCGCAGCTACCGGGCGAACCCATTGCCGCAGGACAACGCCGTCTCGAATACGTAGCCCGCCACGTCCTCCCCAAGGTACGAGCCGCGTTATGACAGAGACTGCCAACAACCGCATCAACGACTTGCGGCGAGCATTCAGTCATTTCGCCACGGGCGTCACGGTCGTCACCATGTTGGATTCGGCCGGCGAGCGGGTCGGCATGACGGCGAACAGTTTTTCCTCGCTATCCTTGGATCCGCCGCTCGTGTTGTGGAGTTTGGCGAAGTCGTCCACCAACTACTCGGCGTTTTGCTCCGCGCAACATTTCGCTGTTCACGTCCTGGATGCAACCCAATCATTACTGGCCAAACGCTTCGCCACGAAGGAAATAGACCGCTTTTGCGAACTGGAAACCCGGTCCGGGCACGGCGAGGTACCACTGCTGAGCCTTTTCCACGCCTGCTTCGAGTGCGAAACCTATGCTCGATACGAAGGCGGCGATCACACCATCATCGTGGGGCGAGTGCTCGGCACGACAGAATGCCCCGGCGAACCCCTGTTATTTTACCGAGGCAAGTTCTCGGTCGCGAAGCCTCTCGAAAGTTAGGATTGTTATAAACTCGCCGTCGATTGTGCATTTATTAATCAACTAGGAATCAGCTATCTCGTGGCTACTCAAACTCCATCAACCAAGGTCGGTCGGACACAAGTGGAGCGCACCGCACTTTCAGATCTCAAACTCACCGAGGCGGCGATCGAGCTCATGGTCAAGAACGGCATTCAGGGCACGACGTTGCAGGCGGTCGGAGAAACGGCCGGCTACAGCCGCGGGCTCGCGACCCATCGATTTGGGTCAAAAGCCGGCCTTTTTGCCAAGGTTCTGCACGTCGCGAGTGCGGACTGGCTCAACAGAATGCAGGAGGGCGTGGGCAAGCGCATCGGATGCGATGCATTGTGCGCGGCCATCGATTCCGCCGAAGAATTTTTCAAGCAGCGGCCCGGCGAAGTGCGTGCCATGTACTTGATCTGGTTTCTCAGCATCGATCCGAGCGCGGACTATCGGGCGGACCTCGCGAAGGTGCATCGGGCTCAACGGCGCGATGCCGCTGCCTGGATCCGTGCCGGCCAGCGCGCGGGGCTCATCGACGCCTCGTTCGATCCGGTTCGAACCGCCGAACAATACGTCGCGTCCATGTCCGGAATCGCCTATCAATGGATGGCTGATCCGAAGCTCGCCGTGAGTGAGATGTTTCAGCAATTGAAACTGGATTTGAGGGCTCGATTGACCAAGCCGGTTGAGCAGCGGGCGCCGAGCACCGCGACCTCAGCTCGAGGCCTCGGCGCGAACCGCACCCGATCCCGGGTGCCCGCGGGATGAGCTGCGAGGAACTCGTCGAAGAGCAGGCGGCCTTGCGCGACACCGGCTTTTGTCTGGCCGACTTCTTCGATCTGCGAGCCGGCGGTCGATCGGGTCCCGGCGCAGAGACATCCCGGTTCTGTGCTCAGTGCGGTTCTCCGAGCGTCAAGACAGTTCTATCGGCACCCAACGAACCGGCGCGCCTGGCCTGCGTGGACTGCGGCTCGGTGCATTATCGCAATCCGCGCATCGTCGTACGCTGCATCGCCGAGGATGAAGGTCGGATCTTGCTCTGC
>Ga0116227_10009832_pt1 | contig 17120 bp, 13 predicted proteins | sample S1TSphgellanicum_FD_89693 | JGI IMG/M metagenome (GOLD analysis project Ga0116227, IMG submission 89693) | Host-associated microbial communities from peat moss isolated from Minnesota, USA - S1T2_Fb - Sphagnum magellanicum MG | ecosystem: Host-associated > Plants > Peat moss > Unclassified...
ATAAAAAAAAAAAAAAAGTTTTTAAAAAAATTGGATATGTTGAAAACCCAAAAAAAATTGTGAAAAAAAAAAAAAAAATAAAAATAATCTCAAAACTTTAAAAAAAAAAAAAAAAAAAACGAAAGGAAATTAAAATCAAATAACATGACAAAAAGAACTCAAAATAAAAGTAGACAAGTACACATCCCTATAAAACATGCTTCAATTTTTGTGTGGTTGTAATAACAAAACTAAAAAACTTGCAAAAAAAATTAAAAACATAAAAATTAAAAAACAATAATAAGGTAAAAATCCTTTAAGGTGTACCACATAAGACAAAAAGGGCTTAATCCTTATTGTAGTCTTGTTTTACCCTATATTTTGATCCCCATAAAAAGTAATGAATCAAAATTTATCAAAAATCTTAGAAGGACTATATTTTAGACCATTATAATTCTAGATTCCATCATAATCATCCATAAATGTGTCTTTACATGGTCAAAAAGGACTAGGTAAAAAAGACAAAAAAAAGGTGATGTGTGACAAGATTTTGGTACACCTGAAAGAATTTGCAATTAACACAAGTTACACCAAAAAAATCAAAATTGGTGATGTAAAAGTAGATGTTATAATGAAAAGAAGATGACGCACAAAAAAAGATGCGAGACAAAGAGACAATGCGAATGACAACAAAAGATGAGCAAACCCAAATGACCTTAGCAACCTACACATTCAAAACCACATGCATCGTGAAATCCACTTTTGCCAAAAAAAATGGAAACCATGCAATCCATTTTCGGCAAAAACAAAAGGATAGACCACATCATATTTCACCTTTTCCACAAAACAATGCAAGTCATGGGATGATCAAATCAAAATTATATTTGATGGTCGGAAAATGATGATGCACAAAGATCATTGGACCTTATGATTTGGAAAAAAAATGATGATTTACATAAGAGGAATTGGTGATGTAACCTACAAAAGTACCCACAAGAACAACTATAATGTAAAAGAAGAGGTGATGAACAACCGAAATGAGAAAACCCAAATGACCTCGATGCTTTAAAAATTTGAAAAAAGACGACTACAAAAACCCTTTGAAATGTAAGGAAGTAACAAAAAGACTTCACATAACAAAAAATAGAAACAACAATAACTACAAAGAATGAGCAAACCCAAATGACCTCAACATACTCAAAACCACCTACATCATGGGATTGAAAATGGATCCCAATGGAATGGACAATGTTTTAGATTAGAAAAATTGGTGATGCAACTTGTAGAATCAATCACAAAACATGAGAAGCTATAATGTAGAAGAAGAAATGATGGACAACGAAATGAAAAAACTCAAATGACCTCAGTATCTTACAAACTCATGAGGAAACAACATCAACAAAAACCCTTTGAAGCATGAAATGTAGCAAAATAACACACATACTAATAAAACATAGACCACACAACGAGAAAAATGTGATAGAAAAAGACTATAAATGACAATAAAAAATGAGCAAACCCAAATGAGCTCAATAGCCTATACACCTTGCATAGTGTGAACAACTTTTGGCAAAAAGAAACAAACCTTATGAAATCCATTTTTTATGAAAGCAAAAAGATAGACTAGATTATACTTTATGCTTTTGGTAAAATAATGTAAACCATTGGATGATCAAACTAACATTATATCTGATGGTGGAAAAATGACAATGTACAAATGTCATTGGATTTTATGATCTCCAAAAAGTAAACGACACTTTACATAGGTGTAGAGCCTGCATATGGGACCTTCCATATTTTCGACTTCAACCTTCGACCTAATGACCTTGGGTGGGGTCTCAAATCTAGAATGTCCCATACATATGTCTTTTTCCTATACTAAAGTTTCTTAGTTTTCATTCACATCAACTCTATTCTTTGAAAAAAAATGTGAGAGTTTATTAAATGTTTTAATGTCCTTTCCTTACTTTCAATAAGAAACGTTTATAAATACTATCCTTTTTTAGTGTTGAATAAAAACATTTACTAGTGATGGAGTCAAGTGAAGATTCTTCCCACTTAACCTAGTTGCAAAACTGACAATTCTAAAGAGGGAATCAATAGATCTAGGAGGACAAGATGATGGTAGCACTAGCAACAAGGGCAAAGTAACACTGATGAACTTTTTTTTTTTTTTTTTTTGGGTAAGGGTAGCAATGTGGACTAATGCCGGTTGGTTTCTTTGCAAACAAGGGCAAGGGGAGACACCATGACAAAAATAAAAACATAAAAAATTAGGTTGGAACTAAAGAGGAATGACTAAAGAGCAACACAACGCTTTTGTCGTTGTTTTCCTAAATAGTAGTAAATATTGGCAACTCTTCTTTCCTTCTACATGCAAAAAAAAATAGCAAAGAATAAGGAATTTTTTTTTGGGTCTTGAACATTTAAGTTATACTATACAAGGTTTTATCACCATGATTTTGAATGAATTCCGAAAAAAGGAGATGGTAACTTTAGTGTGGTTGGTTTTCCACGAATGATAGTAATGGTGATGGTAGTAGTATATAACCACTCCAGTGGACTGGGTTTATTCTCAAATGTTTTTCCATGAAGGTAACCAGTTCACTCAAGCAGTTTTTATTTTTATTTTTTAAAAACTTTTGAGTGGTGTTGTTTGTTTCAAGTCCTATAGTACAAGAGACAAGGAGTGAGGGTTATGATATTTTGGTATTAAAAAGTATAGGTTGTTTTGAACCTCATACAATAGTGATGTTGGCATCCAAAACTATGGTGCAATTAAGGTTTGGCATTAACATTTCACCTTAGTAAGGGAACCCTAGGTAGTTTTCTACCTTTTTGTTTTTGACTTGTTTAGTTTTCATGTGGTTGGTTCCTTCAATTTAAGATTGCTTTGTAGTAATAGGTAGTCTTTCAAAAGTGGGGCTTGTGCCCCTGATAAACCCCTTTCCTCATGGGCACCCCAAACGTTCCATATTATTTAGTTCATCATGTTTCATCGAACCTTGTAATTCCCATCACCCATTTGCCTTTTCATGCGTCACCATAGACCTTTTTTCCCACCCACCTCTTATGTAAACCAAAAACCACACACTTGCCCCCCCCATTATTTTAAGAAACCATGTAACACCTATTAGTTTCCCTTATTGGCCCTTAACTTTTTGTGCGAATGTGATGTCCCAACTTGACATTTTGCCATTGAACCCCTTTGATAATGCGCATGGAGGACCTTTTCCTCCCATTATATTAGCCCCTACACACTCATGATTAGACCCCCCAAGCTACCCCCATTTTCCCAACATGTTCACAACCTTCACCTAAAGCCTCTTGCCCCACCTATGGGTGTCAACTTATCATTCGAAGGTCAGCCCATCACCAACGTTCTTGGTAGGCATCCAATTCATCCAATCCAAACCCCTATGACCATCCTAATTCAATACCTTCCCTTGCTCCCACCATGCCTACATCAGCATAGGCATGTGCTTTGACATTGGATATCTTTGGGTCCTTCCATTTGGGCTTTCATCAATTCGATTAACAACCACATCCCTATTTTTTTTGGCATGATATACAAGTAACATTTCGTTTTCCACTAGATAAGTTAACACTAGACCCCTATGATGTGGCTACTTGGCATCTGTTTCTCTTATTACCCCAATGGTGTTTTACTTTGCCCCCTTATGTGGGGCAACAAGGCATAGGGAAATGTAGATCCAACTCAAACATTTTTTAGTAAGTGACTAAAAAAACTTACAAAAGGAATTTTTTTTATGTGTCCAAGCTTTGGGCAAGTTTGAATTCAATGTTTCTTCCTCAACATAATCTTCTAATTCATAAACACCTTCTCCATAGTTTAGTCCTTGGACATGTAAGGGAATACTCTTGAACAACTCACACTTTGGCACCATAATTTTTTGCATTCACATCTTTTAACACCACCTTAGTTATTTCTGCTTTACATCCTCACATTATAAAAAAAATTCAAATATATGATTGAGTTTATGATTGGTATTCCAATTATAAAAAACAAAAATGATTAATGGCCCTAAAATCATTACGAATGAATCATTGAAGACAATAGTTGTTTAGGACATGATGTGGCACAACAATGTGTTAATGATGTGACACATTTCATTCATTAGTCATAAAGGACATATGTGAAATCAGTAGTCACAATTTAGTCATTATGTAATTGTTTATTATTATTATAAATTATAATAATTGATATTATTATAATGTAAATAATAAACAATATTTTATTTCCATTATTTTTTATTTCATTATTTCATCCTATCAATTGTTGACACATGTCACCACCTAAGCTAGGTTTTAAATTAGTTTCAATGGTTAAATATACCACCTAATCTACTTAAATAGGCACCTAACCTAGGTAGCCTAATTAGGTATGGAATATTTGGTCAATATTCCATCGTTGACCACAACAATGTCATTTATGAAGTTTGATGTTTGGACCCCAAGGATGGAATTAAATTCTTTTACCACCAAGCCACCTCATTTATTGTGTACGCAATCTAATGTTTATTTTATTTAGACCATACTTCATTTAAACATTACACAAAACTTCAAATTTGATGATTCATATCTTATTCAAATATTTAAATTATAAATTAAAATATTAACTAATATTAAATATTGAATAATTTTCTAAAATTATAAAATTTATTCAATTTTACACATATACTTTAATACAATCATGTAATATTTATTTATATACATATAGTATATAAAGTTTTACTTAAATTGATGATAAAAATTTAATGTAAAAATAAATTATATATTTACCACATCTTACATTTCTATTTGATTTTAAAATTATAATCTAAAAAATTATTTTTAGTATATTTGAAATGATTTTATCTTAGTCACATTTTCATATGATATTTTGGACATTTATGTCATTTTGTCATCAATCATGGATGCCATATGGATGAAAACTTATAATGAAAAAATGACATCATCTTTCCTATTACCACATCATCATTTACTAATCAAATGCACCACTAATATATGACTATAATATTTTAAATGTAAGATTTAAAGTAATATTTTATTATTATAGTCAATTCCTAATCATTTAGGACATTTAATCATTGATTTTTCAGTTGCAAAAGACAAGATTTCTTCTAATGTCAATTAGATGGCTTTTACCTAATTTTTTTAGAAAATTATGAATCAGACCAGGACCTTGAGCTTTCATCTAACTTTTTCAAGTTAGCATTCCAACACATGTCGCATTTATCTACAAATGATCCTTTTGGGATGATTTTTGAACACTTTTGAAACTATTTTCACCCAAAAGATTTTACAAGTGGGTTTTTATAATTGTTTCAACTTTAATTTCATATTGTACAAGGTCACATCCCATGTTGAATTACACATATGCTTGGAGTGGCCCCACTTTTGAGCCATGACTAAACCCTGAAGTGGAGTTTGTCCCATTTTCGTGGGGGAAACATTGTATCGACTCACAATCCATGCTTTATGGCTTCAATTTTGTGATGCCTTTGCAACACATTTTTCGCCAAACTATTTCGAAGTTGCAACCAAAGGTGGATGTGAAGTTGTAATCTATGGCATCAGGCGCATCTTGGACCTTCACTTTAACTAGGTTTTTTTTTAATTGGACATGGTGAATACCTTCAATTTGGTGTTTAGAGGAGTCATATTTCAAGAATTTCATGTAGCAGGTGAGGACATCATAAATTCATCCCTTTTGTTCATGCATTTGAGTTTCCTTTATTTTATAGTCACCATAATCATGAAGGTGAGGTCATAATCATCCCATCTACCATGGGAAGCCATCAAGGTGATCCCTTTGGAAGGGCACTATTTGTTTTAGTTCATTTTAAAACTCTATAATTTATAGCCAACCATTTCCCCTTTTGTTTATTTCCATCTATATAGATGACACTCACATCATAAGGCCCCCTCAATTGTATCATCTAGGTATGAAATTTCTAGATTATACTTCACGTGATAAATTTTTCTATCTAACTTCATAAATATGCAGCAGTGCCGCTCTAATTTGTTGCCTGATTTTGACACCCCATCTTTGTTTAACACCCCATGAGAAGGAATTAAAATCTTGGGGGTTCCATTGGGTATTTCATCCTTCGCATCAAATTTCATTAAATATGTTTTATTAAAGGATGTTCGGCATGTTGATCTTTTTCTTAAAATGGGTGATGTTCAAGTAACCTTTGGAATTCTAATTCATTACTTCATGCAATAACCATCATATCTATTATGATGCACACCTCCATCTTCCACTTTCATAGAGTCCTTTGTTTCCTTCGATTCCTCCCTCCTTCAAGTGTTTGGGCGCCTTTTGGGTCTAAGATCCTTTGATAGCTTAGAAAGACTTCTAACTCGTAATTAAGCCTTTCTTTCAATAGCTTTTGGAGGCATTGGTCTCATACCAACAACTACCATCACCCCAACAACCTATTTAGGGAGTTGGGTTTTTATAGTTTCCATCATAACTACTAGGTTTATGGTCAATCAACATCCATTATTTCTTGAAGCCTTAAAACAAATTGACAACAACACCTTCCCTTTCTAACAACACCTCAAAGTGGTTTGTAATCTTCTACCACCCCCATCATGCAAATGTTTTTCTCCTTTTGAACAACTTATCAAATAACAAATGATTCAACTTTAGAATTCCATCTTGGAGCGGTTGCACCATCATACCCTTTTCAACATGTTTTTTGACAAGAAATTTGAGACACATCATGCTTGAAATTATCATCTTTCGACCCTAAGTGGGCACTTGACTTCCAATTCGATTAGCTTTCCCAACCTTTCAATTATCTTCCCCATTTTTCTCCACAGTTCTCCGAATGTGACTTGGATTACCATTTCCTTCAATTGCAAGTATCCCTCGATGTGTGTGCACACATCCTATTGATACTACATGTGTCCACCTTTTATGTTGTGCCCATGGTAATGAATGCACATGAACCCATGATGCAGTTCATGACACTTTTGTTACCATTACACAAGATCTCAGCTTCCATGCGGGATGAGAACAATTACACACATTTCTTTCAACCACATTCCACTTCTATCAACATTATGTTCACCAAAGATGGAATTTGCATCCTAGCCGACATTGTCATTGCAAACTCAACACAAGCGGATTTACTTCGTTGATCATGCATAATTTAAAGATTTGTTGCCTTCGAAGCAACTCAAGCCAACGAAAGGAGGTATCACAATCAATACCCCATTGACCATTTCTTCCTTTGAGTAATTGAGGTGTTTGGATGTCTAACAAACAAACTGATGTGTTCTTACATGATTATGCCAATGCCATGTGGAACATCAAAAGGCTAGAGGGCCCTCCTCTTTTTATCTTGGTTACTTTTCTCTGTCAAAAAATTCAATTACATTGTAAAGAATACAAGCATCTTCCATCTTAAGTCAAGCTATAATGGTACATATAACTACTTCCCGACTTTCACCCCTTCAAAATGCACCCCCCATCACCATGGCTAACCTCTTACAAGCGGTCGGTTGTTGAGAGGGAGAGGTTTTGACATCTAGTTTATGTTAGTTTCATGTCCTATAGATTAATCCTTTTCATTTTTCTTTTTCCCTTGTACATTTTCTGGATTTTTGATGTATTTCTTAATAAAGTATTGCAAGGTTAACACAAGAACATTTACACTATCCTTTTTGGCTTGACTTAAGTCCTTGCTTCTTCCTAGTGATTTTTTTATGTTCACCCTTTCATATTTACATTGTGTAAACACCAAACAAGGTTGCACAAAAGTACACAACCCACCTTTGAGTCATGCTTCAAGATGTGGGTCCCCTATTTTCACACAACCTTGCTCTCAATTTTATCTTACACATTTGATTTGAAACCAGGTTTTGTTGAAATCGTCATTGGAACCTAATTGGATAAATGGTTGCTCTTCAAAATTGAATTCAAACTTGAACAAGAAGTGTCGTCCCATTTTAAACAGGTTCAAGTTTTTGAATTAGATAAGTATAATTTTTACAAAAGAAAGAAAGATGAACCCTAATTTTAATTTTAGACAAGTTATTGCATTGAATTCATTGCATATAATTAATACTACAAAATCTCTATTTTGAACTGTGTGCATTAATTGAACAAATTAATATTATTCAAAAAACAAGTTTAGTTATGTGTAACAAATATGAAACAGGACCTATTTAAACCTGAATTGATTTTAAACTATTTGTGAAGATGATGGAATTAAATAGTTTTAGAAATCCAAAATTCTGGTCTCAAGTCTCAACACCAGATTGGAGGTTCAGTGTCAATAAAACCCTAACTAAACCATACTAACTTACCTCATTTTTACTCGAACTTCTGAAATTCGGAACACCTAAGATGGGGGTGTATTGAGCCTTCCACATTTCACAAGTTTCAGTTTTCTGATTCATGTATCCAAAGTGGAGCTATAATAGAAGAAAAGGTTGTCACCAGTGTTGTCTGGTTCTTACTTTTCAAGAGAACCTCCAGTCCTTCTCTTCACTTTCATTGAAAGAACCCTGATTCGGGTTCAAGGATTTTTTTTAAAAAAATTGATAGAACCTCCAGTCCCGTTCCAGACCAATTAATTCTTCACATTTTAAGACTCCCAGTTTTGGATTTTTCAAAACAAAAATCTTAAAAGTCTGCCTCCAAACCAAAGCTGATTCTACTTACCTATCCATAGCCCAAAACTGAATTTCTAAAAATTACTAACATTATACAACAAATAAAAAGTGACCACCCATATCGACTACATGTTCAATCCAGAAAAATTTTAAATTAATTTTAAATTAAAAATTTTTTTTTTTGAAGAACTGGAACCTGTATATGATGAGTTTTGGGGCCAATTTCGATTTTGTGTGTCCTTTTTACTTAAAAGCTGGTTCTTGATTTTCAGTTCTTGACTATTGTTGGTTACAATTTTGGTTTTTTTCTTTTTTTAAAATTTTTTTTTAAAGCTGACAGTTTATGTACTTGATAACCAACCCAATAAGCATTCCTGGAATCAGACAACCCATGTGGGCATGAGTATGAGAGTGAGTGTGTGTCCATAAGTGTGTACTCACTCATTGGAAAATACATAGAAACAAATTCCATTTGCCTAGTAGTTAATGAAATGAGTACAATTGTTGATATTTGTATCTTTGAGCTTTTGTATCCACACACTAAAAGAATTGGTTTTCAATGTCTTTTTACATTAGAAAAAAAGCCTGGGAATGTAACTTTAAAATGTTGTCCACATATGTTTGGTTGCCAGGTCTTCTCTCCAAGAGCAATTGCAAGGATGCACTGTACTTTGAGGCGGTATTTTGTATTATCATTTTCAAATGTAATGTTAATGTTTGTTTCTCCCCAACCCATAAACAGTAAAATATTGGATCAGTAAAATATACATTGAAGGAGCATTTTTTACACATTCATATAAATCATTGTGATCAGCTACTAGTCAATACATGATAATCACTGTTTTTGTTAAAATTTTCAAACCTTCACTATTTGATGAGAGCTCAAGGTTCTCATTTTCATAGTAACGCAATGCTTACATCATCCAAATTTTGAATAGCATGTCATTTTACTTGTTGCCTTGGACTCTCGAGATGCTCCAACAAAAGTCCTTCACGCCAAAAGAGCCCTTTGTCTTTAAACAACTCTCTTATAAATAGTGAGGTTTTTCACATTTCCCAAATAATCATCACTTGCAGTCCAAACTCAACCTACAGTGAGCTTGACCAATTTTTCTTCTTTTCTGGGTTCTTGTCGACAGGTAAATAGTCGTCTCTCTCTATTTCTTTTTTTTGTGAACTTTGATTAAAGTGCTTAAAATGTTCCTTGATTCCCATGAAAGTATTTGCTTATGTTAGAGCATCTCCAGCAGTCCTCAGTATGCGACCCTGCAACGAAAAAAGTTTTACATCCACGTTTAGTGATTTACCGTTTTGCAATCCCACCCGTAAAACTAAAACTGGGACATCAAATAGGTGGGGGACTACTAATAGCAAACCATGGGGACCAATTATTATGATAAGCCAATCAAAAACACTAGGTAGCAGTCAGATCATATTTATTACACTCTTTTCTGTAGGTGCACAGTGTTGTGTTGCTGTGCCATTTAGCAGCAACCACAAACTGTGCAACTATGCTGAGCCACAACCATTTTCCCAACCCAAACCAGCAATATCTTTTACTTTTCTTCATCCAATTTTAATGTGCAAGATCACATACTGAGCACAGCTGGAGATGCTCTCACGTTACTCCTTGCAAAAGCCCGTACTCAAGATGGGAAATTGGACAAATGAGATCACCCCCACAAGAGATGCGAACTTATCCACAAGTCTACCAAAGTTTTGAAAATATACATTTGTCATAGGTCATTCGAATTCTACAATTGCTTTCCCATCTTGATGCTACCATTTTTGGCCATGAGGCTTGGTACTTTGTGATCTCACTAGAAGATCCCATTCTCATAAAGCACTCTGACAAATTTCCTAGTATAATTGGAAGGCACCCAATATCTGGGAATATCCCACCTTCTCATTAAGAGTAGGAAGATCTTAGGCCTATAAGTGGCTCCATGATTAAGATTAAGGAGAAGGTGTAATGTCCTTCCTCTTGATTTTCAAATGTTTGAAGTAAGTAAACCTTGAGGAAGATGGAGTTCCCAAAATAACCACTCCCCAAAGCAGAGCTGAGGGTGGTTCTTTTGGGAACACCTCTCTCTCTCTCTCTCTCTCTCTCAAGGAGTTACTTGATGTTTGATGAAGCCACTTGATGAAGTGACGAAGGGGTTTCACCCCAAAACACCCAATGAAGAATTGAAACTCTTAATGAAAACATGCAAAGCCCAATGAAGAATTGGAAGTCTCTCCCCTCTCTCCCCAGAGGGAAATTTCACTTTGAAAATCCCATTCTTCCTAGTTATAATGACCAAGGGCACTATGGTTGATGATATGTTTGCCTTGGCTCATATATTAGGATGGGTAAAACACAAAGGTGGGAACATTCCCAAAACATAACACCGGACTATGATATCACCTTGTCATACGCCCCCTTATTTTGAGAGTGGCCCACCCTAGGGCCTTATCTTACACAAAGCCTTTTTTTGGGACTTGCGTTCGCTCATGTTTTTGGATTTTCCCGTGTTTTGGGGGGAGGGGTGCAACTTCAAAGAAACACTCTTTGAATCTTGTATTCCTCAAGCAACTGCATATAATTAATCTTTGAATTAGATGAGAATGGTAGTTCTCAGGTCCCCAGAGAAATAATACCATTTATTTATTTTTTGTGTTGTATGTTGGGCATGGGACATCGGAGTTTTAGGGCCATGCGGGGACCAGAAGGATCTCCAATATTTAAAAAAATTAAAACCCCTCAGTTTTGGGGTTGGGTCTAATTTTTTAGAATGTTGATTCTTGGGTTTTAGGGGTTTTTAAAAAACTTGTTGGTTTTACGGTGAACACGAGGCTGATTTTAGATCTTTATTTCAAATGGTTTCTCGAGACGGGTTCAAGATTGGTTTTGAATTTTAAATTTTATTTTAAAACATTGAGAGGTTTATAATCAATTTCAAACCAGCAAAGTTTAGCCAAGCTAAAACGCAAGCTAAAAAAAGCTTGAGGGTTTGGGGTTGATTCGGGAACTGAATGCCCATGATGATACAATGTTCTTGGCATGATAATTGACGAGTTCGAGTGGACAAACACTGGCTTCTTCAATTGCATAATATGGTCTGGTGCATGTTGGCCATCTAGTCCAATTTCAAAAGCTCAAATTGATTAAAAAAAACAACGACAACGACAACAAATATCTTATTCACAATATAATAAGTGTTTAGAAAATGAGACCGGATCTAGACTTGTCTCCTGGAGCCCTGAACCATGTAGGACCCCATGTTGGAGATAGTTTCATACCATGGTTTAAAAGCTTCAAACCTAGGCCCACCATTGCATGTGACATAATGAGAGATGGTTTAAAGACTTTTATGACTTTGCACTTGATTCAAAATTAACTTGTTCTTTATTCCCTGCAGGTGGCATTGCTCTTGCTCAGATACTCAAGGTTCAAAGAACACTCTTAAAACCCTAGAACTCACACCTAGGACCTTAGAACTTTAGAAATCTTTAAATCCTATCTAAACTTAGGACTCTAATCTTTCCCTAACCCTATGACCTAGACCTTGTAAAAAAAAGCCCTTAAAACTTAGGACCCTAATCTTTCCCTAACCCTATGACCGACACCTTGTAAAAAAGGCCCTTAAAACCCATCAAGGTCCATATAGAGTCACTAGGTTTGATTTGCAGACCTAGATCAGGACCGTGCCAAGATTGGAAATAGACATTGGAGAATGCAAGAGAAGTTTGAATCAACAATGAAAAAACTTGTTGTGCTTTGGAGCAAAGCCATGGAAGAACCCATTACCACCTAACAGAATGGCAGCTAACCTGACTAGGTTTGGTAGGTTCCGGGGTGGAATTGGGCCCTACCCATAGTAGCTTAAGGTCAATCTTGTCTTATTCTGCTTTGCAAAGAGGTTTTGTTTTTTTGGGGGGTGGGCACTTACTGGGCCAGACTACTTGCCCCCACAGAATCAGCAAACCCAGTAGGCCAATGTGGTAGGGAATGTCACAGATGTGCCTCTGGAGGCCCTTCTATTAGGGCCTCCCCCTGGAAGGCTAGCTTGATAGAACCAATGCTACAGGGCCCACTCCTTTTAGTAAAGGATGTTGAGGGCACATTCTGCCAATTTTCAGGCATCTTAGATGACATAATGTACCTTCATGATGGAAGGTGCTGATTTTGAGGCATGTGCCAAAAAAAATAATTTTTGAAAGAGCAAAAGAACAACTATTTTGAACTTAAGAATCTGCTCTAAAAGGCCTTTACACCAAGGGAGACATCCCTTAGGGAGGGAGCATTATGCCTCTAGTGAGATGCTCAGCCTACCAGGCTCGCTCACTTTAAAGGCTTACTTATGTGTAGAATGCACCTTAAGAGGCACATTCTCTAATACAGAAAGGGGCTAAATTGGCATTTTCCCAGCATGCTAAAGATGTGTGTGTCCAATTACAGAACTGGCTTTGCTTTGGGCCCTTTGGATATCATATCAATCCCCATTCTGTATTAAACTAACTTATTGGGGTGTGCATGTGTGTGTTTTTTGGGTGAATACATAAGCCTATTTGATCATTATGGAGTGATGGTATTTCTGTAGTATGGGAATGCTAACAATATTCTAGAAATCAAACAAAAATAGGAATAATTGAGGTCTACTAGTGTCTAATCCAAAGGATCTAGTGAAGATCCTCTTAGGGATCCCCATTGTGCGGTCTGCACTTTTGGGTGTGGTCTTTTGTTTGGACTTTGATCCTTTCTTTTTTTTCTTCTCTTGTTCCCTTGTTGGATTTTTTTCCTTTATTTATTATTTATTTTTTTATTTATTTATTACATCTAGTGAAGCCCTGGTGCAAAATGAAAGTTTTAAAAAATTAACCCTGTTTAATGTACTATGCAATGTGTTGGGTCCATTACATATAGGAACATGTCTAGCCCAGTGGTAACTTAATTTTACAAAATTTGGTGTTGTAGCCCAAGTGGTGATCATCCGTAGGACGATGTAGAAAAAATGCTGTTCAATCCTACAAAGATTCAGCCAAGTCTGGCTATACAAACCAGATACAAAATACAAATTTCTTATACAACCTTTCATATTTATGGCTAAACACACTGAAAACAAAATATGAGAAATCTGGAAATTTTCAACTTTTTCTCCCTCATTTCTCACCATGAATTCCTCAAAAAAAAAAAAGATTCATTATTTTTAAACTTAAAATTTTCTTTTTGGTGGAACATTTGGTCAGTAAAAAAGAAGGATGGTTCAACTCTAGCCCAGTATAGTAAGACCTTGCCCCCAACCCATGCCCAATAGGGGACAGTTCTCTACCCTCCCCCATGGGTAGTCAAATTGGCAGTTGCAGAATTCTAACCAAAATGTGGTCTTGGCTTTCAGGAGGCCAAAACCAAGGTGGTAAATAGCCAGTAGGGTATTCTAGGATCAAGGGTTCGGGTCGATTCCACATAAGAACACGTCTAGGGCTTTAGGGTGAGGCACCTTTCTCCCATGTGGCAAGGGGGTTAGGGTTTAGACCAAAGTAGGGTTAGATGGCACTATTTACCACAGGTGATAATGGGTTCTTACATTGGCAGGTTCCAGAGTGTAACTGGTGTGTCCCACTGTTGATTCACAAATGGAACTGGCAGAAGCAAAAGTGGAAGCAACAAATGGGCCCACCTGTCCACACATAGGCAGTGGTGGTTGAGAACAGTCTTGGTCTGCTCTCAAGTGTCCAAAGCTCATCCTGATCCTAGTACTTGATTTCGGTTCCAAAAATCAGATCCAATTTTGATTTCAGTTTTTTAATAATCGGAATCGGCAAATTACTAGCCAAAGAACCCTGTCGGTTCTTTGCCCATTTTCATGAAAATAACGAATTCAATTGAAATTGGTGGTTCTTTGATTTCGATTTTTTTTTTTTTAATGAATTGGAATAGAAGGTTATGTGATTTTGAAATGTTTAAAAAACTGAAATCAACAGTTCATTAAAAATTCAAAGACCTGCACATCACTAGTTTTAACCCAAGTATCTAGTTTGTAAAGGTTTTTAATTGGGGGTTGAGGTTCTTGTAACCCAAACTCAAGTTGACATCTTTTGTTGGAATCGGCACAAGAATCAAACCGTGAATATTTAGTTTTTGTATTAGAATTAGAATTGAAAATAGAATTGTGAAAAAGCAGTCTTGAACATAGAATTAATTTTTTTAAATAAGAAAATGATTTTTGTAAGTCAATAAATAAGCTGAAATTTATAATTAAATTTTAATTTTAATTAATTATTGAACTCTATACTTATAAAGATTCTTCTCTTAATTTTTTGTAAAACTTTGTACCCGTACAATTTTTAGCATTGGGGAGTGCATCATATGTACGTAGAATTGGATTTGATTTTTTATCCATGTTGAGAGATTTCTTCAATTTTTAAAAATGTGCTAGAGCTAGAACTGAAGGACTAAAAAATTGGAAAGACCAAACTAAATTTTCACTTAAAAAGCCTCCAAATAAATTTTACAGTGTCAAAACTGGGATTGGAGGTTCTCTCAAGAACAAAATGTATCCAAATAGAAAGGTGGGATACTTTTGCTACATGCTCACAACAGCACATGCCAAGAACATAAAGAGATTTGCTTAGAAGAATAATTCACATTTGTTACAACTCTACATATCCATAATTTCTTCTAAACAAAGTTCCTACATTATCAAACTACTAATCATAAATCTACTAGCATGAGATGGATTAGATCAATCCAGATCTCTTCTAATCAAACTATCATGATCTTTTGATATGACATCCTAGACACACAACTCATAAACCCTTCCTAGAACATCCCGATTTGCACCCACACAATTTCATAACAACTAGCCCACTTTGAACCTTTTGTTATCACAATTTGTGAAGGTGGTGCTAACAAGTAAAAAAAATCCCAACCTCCCAAGAACACCACCACTTGAACTTACACATAGCAAGAGAATTCCCTCAGAACTCCCATCTTGATAGGTACTCGACCTCCCCATACATGAACAACATTGTAAACTGATTATGAACATTCACGTATACTTAACCTGAATCACATATGTCATAAATAGATAAACTTCCATTGATCCTGTAAAGCCTCTCATCAACTCCATCGATGCCTCTAAAAACTCTAATACCTCTAACTTCTTGCTTACCAATTCTCCTGCACAAAAGAAACTTCGAAATTCAATGTATAGATCAATCAATTGGAGTTCACATCAGGGCATTCTTCCGATCAATGTGAATATAACATAAATAAAAACCAAAGAAAACATCAACCTCCTAAAAACATAAAATACAAAATGATATTTAGCTTCACAATCTTGTCACTTCCCACTTTAATCGTACACAGGCTTCACTCAATTGCTGGTGCAACCACATCTGGACACAATAAAAACAAAACAAACACCAAACTAATCCCAAAAGTATTGCACCTTCGTAGTAAAGGGTTGCCAAATAGGTTACAAAAGAATTGTGCAACATAAATAATTTTTACCATAGTATTTTGATGTAGATGTTGGTTCAAGCCAGTGTTGGCAACCAACTAGCATTTATTCACTGAACTACTGATATTATTTATACCTTAAATGCCAAGGAAGACCAATTTGATCCTTGACCCCCTATTCCTAGCTAGGAACAATGTGTTCAAAATCTGACATACATGGGTTGCACTTGACATATCATTGCATATAGCATGCCCTTCTTATCACAATTGTTTTGTTTTTGGCTGCCCAGTGTACAAATTTGTGCAAGCTACCCAACATGATAGGAAGTTCTTGAGAGTTCTATGTAACACTAAACTGAAAGTCTGTGAGAAGACTTGCTGTCCTATGTTTTGAGCATACTGAAAACAGGAGCTGAATCAGATGATGGAGTGCCTAGTTTAGGGAGAGAAGTAGGGACAAGGCCGTCTATGCAAGGTGCCCCCAAACAATCAAATTTTCTTTGCTTCTCTGTAAATGCTCCTTGTATGTGCAACTTTCATTTTTCCTTCATCCCAAGTTCAAATGCCCCCCCCCCTCCCATTTTCTTCCACCATTATATATTGTAAAGGAAGAATGAAGCTTCCCCTGAATCCGGACGGACAGTAGCTAAATATAGCGAGGACGTTGTGAAGCTTCCCCTTAATCCGGATGGACACTAGCTAAATATAGTGAGACTTGCACATGCTAGCAGTTTAGCTTCTTGGGGAGGGAGGAAAAGGTGTAGCAAAAGAGCAGGCGCGCTCTTGAAGGGAATGGAACAGCAGTTGTATGGCAGTAAAGGTGAAGCGCCCGGGCTTATAATAATTGCAGCCCCAACCACCCAGGCCCTGTGTTTCTCCGGGCGTCAGGACAAGGACGGTATGGGATTGAAGTGAGATACTATGGAGAATATGTTGGGGAATACATTGGGAACTTGGGCAACATATTGGGAACCCATTGAGAACTTAAAGGGAACACATTGGGAACGAGAGAAAAATGAAAAAAAAAAATCCTTCTAGCTCC
>Ga0116227_10009833_pt1 | contig 17119 bp, 14 predicted proteins | sample S1TSphgellanicum_FD_89693 | JGI IMG/M metagenome (GOLD analysis project Ga0116227, IMG submission 89693) | Host-associated microbial communities from peat moss isolated from Minnesota, USA - S1T2_Fb - Sphagnum magellanicum MG | ecosystem: Host-associated > Plants > Peat moss > Unclassified...
TCATCGTGATTGCCGGGGATGTAGGTCACCGCCGCGCCTTTGCGGGCGAAACGCAGCAATTTCTGAACGATGTCATTGTGCGATTGCGGCCAGTGCCATCCCCGCTTCATCCGCCAACCATCGACGATATCGCCCACCAGAAACAGCTTCTCGCAGCTCATGTGGCGCAGGAAATCCAGCAGCATCTCCGCCTGGCACGCCGGCGTCCCCAGATGCACATCCGAGATGAAGACGGCCCGATAGTGCGTCACGCTGAATGTCTGCGACATGACCGAATCAGCCCCGGATAAAGGTCTTGAGCGTTAAGCTGATTGCTTGTCGGTTTTGTGAAGGCCCTTGCTAAGGTCCCGCCGCCCCCAAGGTCACAGGCCCCCGCGGCCCGGGCGGCGCCGGATAAAGGCGGAGGCCCTTGAACAGCAGCTTCACCGCCTCGACATGAATGGCCGCCATGACCTTCAGCGTCATCAGCGGATAGGTCACGAAGAGCCGCAGCAGTTGGCCATCGCTCAGCGGCCGGCGGGCGCCCTTGAAGCCGGCGAAGATCATGGGCTTGCCATCGGCGCCAAGGCCCTGAATCACAGTCGAAACGCTCTCGCCGGGTGCGCCGATCGTAAAGTGATAGCTCATATCCATGCCCATGAAGGGCGAGACGTGAAAGGCCTTGCCGCAGGACTGGCGCACACGCCCCGCGTGATCAGCGGTCACGGGGATCACGTAGCTGTGCCTTTGACCGAAGGTGTTGTGCACCTCATAAATCATCGCCGCCAGCCGCCCCTCGGCGTCGTGGCAGTAGAATAGGGTTAAGGGATTGAACACATAGCCCAGGACCCTCGGCATGCACTGGATCATGATCTGGCCGTTGGAGAAGGCGAGGCCCGCCTGTCTTAGGGACTCTTCGGCGAAGGCGCGTAGGGGACCGCCACTTCCATCGCCGTGATCCTTATCGTGCAAGCTGAAGAGACCCGGGCCATTATAGGCAAATAGCCTGAGGCGCCGTGCCAGAGCCGGCGCCGCGTCGATGTCGATGAGCATCTGGAAGATCCGATAACTCAGGCGATGGCGGCGGGGCGCAAAACGTTCGTGGACGACCTTACCGACATAAAGGCCATCGGCGACCGTCACGCGGCGGTTTCCAGAAGGCTCTCCTGGGTGGCGCCTGGCGCGAGACGAATGCGGTCGGACTCACCCGCGACCGTCCACGGACGCCGGACGCCGCCCAGCTGCTCGGCGACGGCGAGCCCCGCTTGCAGGCCGTCTTCATGGAAGCCAGAGCCGAAATAAGCCCCGCACCACCACAGGCCGCTTTCGCCCTGCAGGCTCCAGAGCTCGTTCTGAGCGCGCATGGCCTGGGTGTCGAACCTGGGATGCTCATAAATCTCGGTACGGATGATCTTGTCGGGATGGGGCTCGATCACGGGGTTGAGGGTGACGAACAGCGGCGTTTCCCGGGGCAAATCCTGAAGGCGGTTCATCCAATAGGTGACGCAGAGATGCTGGTCGCCCGCCTGATCGCCCCGGCCGATATAATTCCACGCGGACCAGGCGCCCCGGCGCCGGGGCATCAGCGCCGCGTCGGAATGCAGCACCGCGATATTGCGCGTATAGCCAAAGGCGCCCAGCACGCGGCGTTCCCGGGCGGTTGGCGCATCCAGAAGGCCAAGGCCCTGATCGGCATGGGTCGCCATGACCACTTGGTCATAAAACTCCGCTGTCCCATTGGCGGCGCGCACCATGACGCCGTCTCCCGTACGGGCCACCCCGACCACGGGGGCGCCCTGGCGGATTCGTCCAGCCAGGGACGCGGTGAGCCGCTGGACATAGGCGCGGCTGCCTCCGTCCACAGTGCGCCACGCTGGCCGGTCAAGAATCTTCAAAAGTCCGTGGTTTTCACAGAAGCGGATGAAGGCTGCGGCGGGATAGTCGCGAATATCCCGCGCCGAGGCGGACCAGATCGCCGCCGCCTGGGGGATCAGGTGGTCGTCTTGGAACGCCCGGCCATAGCCTTGGGCCTTCAGATAGTCGCCGAGGCTCGCCCCTTCGGCGTCCAGCGCGCAGGCGTGCCCCGGCGCCTCTCGGTAGAACCGCAGCAGGTCGCGAAGCATGGCCCAAAACCTAGGCCTGACCAGATTACGGAATTGGGAGAACAATGTGAGCAGATTATCGCCGCCATATTCCACGCGCCCGTCATCCAGGCTGACGGCGAATCCCATGTTCGAGACCTTGGTGGGCACCTCCAGATGCGAGAAGAGCGCGGTCAGGTTCGGATAATTGAGCTCATTATAGACGATGAAACCCATATCGACGGGGATGTCGCCCCGCGCGGCGGGGGCGTGCACGGTTTGGCTGTGGCCACCCAGGCGCATCTGCGATTCATAGAGCGTGACGTCGTGTGCTTTATTCAGCAACCAAGCTGCGGACATTCCGGAAATTCCGGCGCCGATGACGGCGATGTTCATGCGGCGAGCCTCTCGCGGAGTTGTCACGGACTTTCGGTTTCCCAGATTTGACGTAAGAGACTCGCATCGCAATCGAGGCGCCTAAGCGGCATGCTCATCTCTACGGCGTTCAAGCGCCGCCGGATCACGGCCGACGAGTTCAGCTCCCGAATGATCCGGACGTCGCCCTTATGCGTAGACGTCACATGCATGCCGAATTGCTTCTTCGAGGCCACGTTCTTGGCACGGCGCCCCATCGCACGCCAAACGGGCTCGTCCGTCCGAAGCGGCGGCGTCCTGTCCTGCGCATGACAGTTCCCCCTGAAGGTGCGTCCTCGGTAAGCCTGCAAACCGAAGGTTCGGACGCCACAAGTCCAGACAGATTGGCCTCGGCGATAGTGGCGATCGCCGAGAGGCAGGATCGGGAGGCGTTCACGCTTCTGTTTAACCACTTCGCGCCTCGGGTGAAGAGTTATCTTCTGCGCTTGGGTGCGCCGCCCGAAATGGCGGAGGAACTGGCCCAGGAAAGTCTTCTGACCGTCTGGCGGCGTGCGGGCGCCTACAACCCCGAGGTGGCCGCGGCCTCCACCTGGATTTTCACCATCGCGCGCAACTTGCGGATCGATCTCGCCCGCCGCGCCGCGAGGGCGACCCAACTGCGGGATCCCCTCGAAGAGCTCCCGCCCGAGGCGGCCCCGGACGAGGCGCTGAGCGCCATGCAGGACGAGGGGCGCATCCGCAGCGCGATGGCTACCCTCCCGCAGGATCAGGCCAAGGTGATCAGCCTCGCGTTTTTCGCCGATAAGCCTCACTCTGAGATCGCGCTCGATCTGGGACTGCCCCTCGGCACCGTCAAATCCCGCCTGCGTCTGGCCATGGCCCGCCTGCGCGCACTTCTGGATGATCGCCAATGACGCCCCGCCACCATCCCTCCGACGCGCTCCTGGTGGACTACGCTACTGGCGTTCTCATGTCCGGCCAGCGCCTGGCGGTCGCCTGCCACCTCAATGCTTGCCCCCACTGCGCCAGGACCGTGTCGCTCGTCGAAGCCGTTGGCGGCGTTCTGCTGTCAGATCTGCCATTGGCGGCCATGAACCCCGACGCCCTGGCCTTGGCCTTGGCCCGGATCGAGCGACCCGAGCCCGCCCCCGCCCCTGAAAGCGGCCCGCCTTCGGACTGGATCCGTGTGCCAGGTGAGGTTCTTAAGGCTCTGCGTGCCCGGGGTCGCCGCAGCGCCTTCGGCGCCTGGGTCTCCCCCGTAACCAAGGGACCAGGCGGCGCACGCAGCTATCTGATAGGCATGGCGCCCGGTCGGGGCGTTGCGCGCCACACCCATTCCGGCCATGAACTGACCTGCGTCTTGAAGGGCTCCTTCATCGACGGCGGGATCGTTTACGGACCTGGGGATTTTACTGAACATGACGGCGACATGACCCACGCGCCGCAGGCGACTGACGAGGACTGCGTGTGCCTGCTGGCCACCGACGCCCCGCTCATGCCCTCTGACTGGGTGGGAAGACTGGTGTTTCCGCTTCTCGGCGTTTCATGAATCTGCTGACGGCTCTCGGTACGGCGATCCTCGCTCTCACCACGCCCAGCCCCGCCCGGGTTGAGCGCAACCTCTCTTACGCCCCCCACGCGCGGGGCCAACTCGACGTCTATATTCCCCGCCATCCCGCCGCGCGCCGCCCCATCGCCCTTTTCATCTATGGCGGCAGTTGGCAGTCCGGAGAAAAGGCCATGTATGCCTTCGTCGGCCGGGTCCTGGCGGCGCGCGGCATCGTCACGGTGGTCGCGGACTATCGTGTCTATCCGCAGGTGAACTACCCCGCGTTTCTGCAAGACAATGCCCAGGCCGCGGCCTTTACCAAGCAACACGCTGCTGAGTGGGGCGCCGATCCGGCGCGGTTCTATCTCATCGGCCACTCCGCGGGCGCTTACAATGTCGCCATGTTAGCCCTCGACAGAACGTGGCTGGCCGCAGTCGGCATGAATCCAAAGCAGGATCTGGCTGGGGTGATCGGCCTTGCGGGGCCTTATGACTTTCTTCCGCTCCGCGATGAGACCCTGAAAATCATTTTCGGCTCTCCGGAAACGCGCGCCGCGACCCAGCCCATCGCCTATGTTTCCGCGGACGGCCCTCCCCTGTTCCTGGCGGCTGGAACCGGCGACAAGGTCGTCGACCCCGGCAATACGACACGCCTCGCCGCGGCGGTGCAAGCCAAGGGCGGACAGGCGGAAAGCCATCTCTATCCTCACGTCGGGCATGTCGGCGTGTTGCTTGCCATCTCGCCAATCTTCCGTGGCGAGGCGCCGGTACTGGACCAGATGCTCGAATTTATGGACATTAGGCCTGCCAAAACCGCCGCCAAGGACGCGTCAAGCGCGCCAGTCGAGGGAGCCTACGCCTCATGAGCTTGACCTCCGTCGCCACCCGCGCCGTCGAGCGCACCCCCTTGCCTGACGCCCTCACGCTGATGGGCGTGGGTTATCTGGTCGCCCGCGCCCGCCGCCAGCTCGCCCTGGGCCCGCCCGATGGTGACGCGGCCTTCGCGGCCGCCATGGCGCTTCGGCCCATCGCCGAGAACACAGCCGAGGCCAATGCGCAGCACTACGAAGTGCCGGCGGACTTTTTCCGCCGCGCTCTGGGCCCGCGCCTGAAATATTCCAGCTGCTTCTATGAGAGCCCCAACTCGACCTTGGCCCAGGCGGAGGAGGCCGCGCTGGCCCAGACCTGCGCTCACGCTGACCTTAGTGATGGGCAGAGGATTCTCGAGCTCGGCTGCGGCTGGGGGTCCTTGAGCCTCTGGATGGCCGAGCACTATCCGCTCGCCAGCATCACGGCGGTCTCGAACTCGAAATCCCAGCGCGAATTCATTCAGGCCAAGGCCAAGGTCCGCGGCCTGACCAATCTGTGCGTCATTACCCGCGACATGAACGAGTTCACCCCCCCGAGCACCTATGACAGGATCGTCTCGGTGGAAATGTTCGAGCACATGGCCAACTGGCGCGCCCTGTTCACGCGCTTGCTCCCCGCCCTAGAGCCGAACGGTCGCCTTTTTCTTCATGTCTTCACGCACCGAGACCGGGCCTATCGTTTTGAATCAACCGATCCCGATGATTTCATCGCCCAGCATTTCTTCACCGGCGGCATTATGCCAAGCCACACCCTTATCCGGCAGTTTCCCGATCTCGTGGACGTAGAGGAAGAGTGGCGCTGGAGCGGCGAACACTATCGCCGGACGGCCATGGACTGGCTGGCGAACTTCGATCTCGAAGCGGCCGAAATCAGCGCCCTCTTCAAGCGGGTCTATGGCGCCGACGCGGGGCTCTGGAAACGGCGCTGGCGGCTCTTCTTCCTGGCCGTCGCGGGACTCTTTGGCGATAGCGGCGGCGATGTCTGGGGCGTCAGTCACTACCGCCTGCGTCCCGTGGCCCCCGCCTAGAGGCTGAAACGGCGGCGAGAGCGAAAGCTGCTCTAAACTTCGGCATTTGGGCCCCTATATCCCGTCTGACAGCGTCGACAAGATCGCTAGAGGGGCTTTGAGAGTGCGCGGGATCTGGAGCTATATCATCGCCTGGGTCGCCGCGGCCGGGGCCTTCGCGGGCCTCGACGCGATTTGGCTCATCAGCACCAATGCCACCCTGTACCGGCCGGTTCTGGCGCCCATCCTTTTAAACGGCGTTCGGCCTGTTCCGGCGGTTCTATTCTACCTCGTTTATCTCACGGGCACGGTGATCATCGCCGTGCGCCCCGCGTTGAAGAGTGGGCGATGGACGACCGCGACGCTCATGGGAGCCACCTTCGGATTTTTCGCCTACGCCACCTATGACCTTACCAACCAGGCGACCCTGGCCGTGTGGGCGACCAAGATCACCATCATTGATCTCTGCTGGGGAACCTTCCTCACCGCCACGGGCGCCACCGTGGGCTATCTCGCCGGCTCGCGGGTGAAGCGCGCTTAAGGATCGGTTGCGAAGACACGCTTGACGATATCTTCCAAGGCATGGGCGTCCGTCGCATCGAACCCGGCCACCCGCGCGCTGTCGATATCGAGGACTGCGATGAGGGCCCCCGCGCGGTCAAGGACGGGCACGACGATCTCGCTGCGCGAGCGGGAGTCGCAGGCAATATGGCCCTCGAAGGTTTCGACGTCTTCGACGACCACGGTCCTCGCCTCGGCCGCCGCCGTCCCGCACACGCCCCGCCCGAAGGCGATCCTCAGGCAGCCCAAGGTTCCCTGATAGGGACCCACCACGAGTTCCCGGGGTTTGTCGGGGTCCACGACGTAAAATCCCGTCCACAGGAAATCTGGAAAGGCCGAGGCCAGCATGGAGGCTGTCGTGGCCATCCGCGCGGTGACGTTGGGCTCTCCCTCCAGCACGGCGCCGATCTCCTCGGCGAGGGCGCCATAGCGGGCCATTTTCTCGGCGGGCAGGCTGTCGGGTGCGAAGGATTCGGCCATCCCAGCTGTCTTAATGGCGGACGCGCGGAAGAAAAGATCGGCTGCGACCTTACACCGCCTTGAACCACATGCTGCATTGCAGCATTCTGACTCCAGTACGCAATTCGGTGCTGAAGGTCTGAGACCATGAAACCCCGCCTGACCCCCATTCTGGAGTTCGTCTTTAACGCGGCCCGTCTCGGCGTCGAGGCGAGCGAGGTCATTGGCCTTCGCATTATTCAAGCGGCCTTTGGCGGCGTCGCGACCCATGCCGAAGCCCAGCTCATGATCACCGAGAAGGCCCAGGCGGCCCTGGACGCTCAATTTCTCATCGCCGGAAGCGTGATGGCCGGCGAGGCCCATCTGGCTCCCGGCCGCGCGGTGGCGCTCTATCGAAAGCGGGTCCAGGCTAACAGCCGACGACTCAGCCCCAGATCCTAATCGGTCATTGTGGCCAGCCTTAAGATTTGCACAGATGAAGACCTACAATCTCGATCTCCGCCACGCCCCCTCCAAGCGGCGCCTCAACGCGCTCCCGGGGAATCGACTTGACCCTCTGAAGGCCCGCTTGCCCGATGATGAGGCGGCTATCCGTTGGGCCCAGGGCGAGCTTCTCGATTTCGCGCGCCGGGCTAGGGGCGAGAATTTCCAATATGTCGAAGCGGCCTTGACCGAGCTTCTGCCCTTCGGGGCCCTCATTGACGGCAAGGACTATCGCCGCCTGGGCCGATGGGTCTGCAACGCCGATGGCCTCAACTGGCGCGAATCCGCGAGCGTCATGGAAGATGCGCAATAACGCCTAACCGCGGTCGGCCCCGTAAATCCTTAAGAAAGCATCCACCGCCAGGGGGACCGCGTCCTTGATCGTCAGGCGTGGCGCGACGCCGTGGAGGCTGGGCTCGATAAGGCCCGCTTCCAGGAGACCCTGAAGCTGGTATGTCGCGACCCGGGGGTCGGTGGTGCGCAGATCGCCCCGGTCCATCAGCGTCCGCAGATAGGCCGCGACGGGTGTCCAGACATAGCGCTCCACATGTTCGTAAAGCTCCGCCGCCAGGGATGAAGCGCCGCCCTGTCCGATCATGGTGCGTTTGCTGGCGAGGATGTCTGGCGACATCACCTTGTTCAAACAGGCGATGCCGAAGTCCTCAAGAACCCCGCGAACGTCCGTTCGGGCAGGATCAAGCATCCGGCTGATCTCCCCGGCCTGGGCGGCGATGGCCTCCTGCATGGCGGCCACATAAAGCTCTTCCTTGGAGGCGAAATAGCCATAGAGCGTGGCCTTGGAGCCGCCTACCCGCAGAGCGATTTCCGACATGCTGGCGCGCTCGAAGCCGACTTCGCTGAACACCGCCATCGCCGCCTGGATGATCGCGTCGCGCCGATCCTGTGTCTTCACGCGCATGTGAGGTCCTTTTTCATACCGAACTGTACAGTTATCGCTTGACTCGGACAAGAGTCGCCAATAACTGAACCGTACGGTCTAGATACGGAGCGGGTATGTCTGGTCAGTTTTGGGGGCGCCACGCCACGATCCTCCTCTGCGCCCTGGTCGCCTTGGCCCTGAGCGCCTGCGCCGCCCTCCCGCCCCCTGGGGCCCGTCCGTCCCTCGCGCGCCCGCAGACCTTTTCCAGCGAACAGAGCTTCACGGCGCCGCAAGCCGATTGGCCTTCGGATCAATGGTGGAAGGCCTATAGGGATCCCCAGCTGGACGCCCTGATCGATGAGGGCCTCGCCGACGCGCCGGACATGCGCATCGCCGCGGCGCGGGTCGCGAAGGCACGGGCTGTCGCCCAGCAGACGGCCAGCGCACTCGCGCCTTCGTTGAGCGCGCAAGGCCAGGCGGGCGCCACGAAGCAGAGCTATAAATACATATTCCCCGAGGCCTTCGCGCCGCATGGGTGGAAGGATTACTCACAGGCCGCCCTTGATCTGAATTGGGATGTGGATTTTTGGGGCAAGACCCGGGCCGCCGCCCGGGCCGCCCACCAGGACGCCGCGGCCCAGGCCGCCGAGGCCGCCGACACCCGCCTCGTGCTCTCGACCCGGATCGCATCCACCTACGCCGACCTCGCCCAACTCTACGCCGAGCTGGACGCGGCGACCGACGCCGTGGAGGTGCGCCGCCGCACCGCGGAGCTGCTCGAGGGCCGTTTTCAAAAGGGTCTGGAAAACAATGGCGCGGTCGAGCGCGCACGGTCGGGGCTGGCGACGGCCAAGGCCGATGTGGCGAATCTGAATGAACAGATCGCCCTGACCAAGACCCAGATCGCGCTCCTGATCGGGGCGGGGCCGGATCGGGCCCTGACCATCGCCCGCCCAAAGCCCATAACCGAGCCCAGCTTCGGCCTGCCGCCCAACCTTCCCCTGGATCTCATCGGCCGACGTCCCGACATCATCGCCGCGCGGGATCGGGCGCAGGCGGCGGCCAGCCGGATCAAGGCCGCCAAGGGCGCCTTCTATCCGGACCTCAATCTTTCGGCGAACATCGGCTTTCAAGCGCTGGGCATCGGCAATCTGTTCAAGTCCGGCGCGGATTACGGGACGGCGGGTCCCGCTGTCTCCCTCCCCATCTTTGACGGCGGAAACCTGACGGGCGCCTATCGCGGGGCAGAGGCGGATTACCGGATCGCCGTGGCGCAATATGACGGCGCCCTCGATCAGGCTCTCAACGAGGTGGCTCAGGCCGCCGTGAGCGAGCGGGCCCTCGCCACGCGGCTGGATGAGACCCGCCAGGCGGAAGGATTCGCCGAGGCCGCCTACCGCACCGCCAACAACCGCTACAAAGGGGGGCTTGCTGACTATCTGGACGTGCTCACCGCGGAAGATTCGCTGATCACCTCCCGACGCGCCGTGGCCGCCCTCGAAACCCGCGCCTTCGCGCTGAACATTTCCCTCACCCGCGCCCTCGGCGGCGGCTTCCAATCCTAAACCAGAGAGACGCCTCATGGCCGAGACCATTTACCTGGAAGACTTGTCCTCACGGGCGCCTTTGGAGGAAAAGGCGGAACAGGCGGTCCGCAAATCAAATCGCGCGCGTCTGTTCGCCGGCCTGTTCGGCGCCGCCGCGATCGTGGGGCTGGCCGTCTACGCCTATGACGTCCTCGTCATCGCCAAGCACGTGACCACCGACAACGCCTATGTGGGCGCGGATGTGGCCCAGGTGACCCCCCTGGTGGCCGGCCCAGTGAAAGAGGTCCTGGTCCAGGACACGCAGATGGTCAGGCGCGGTGATATCCTGGTCCGCCTCGACGATACGGACGCCGCCATCGCCCTGGCCCGCGCCGAGGCTAATCTCGTGGACACCGAGCGCAAGGTGCGGGGTGTCGTCGACACGACCGCCGGCCTGACCGCGCAAATCGCCGCCCGCGCCGCGGATCAGGCCCGCGCCGAGGCTCAGGTGACAGCCGCCGAGGGCGATCTCGAACGCGCCCGCATCGATCTGGCCCGGCGCAAGGATCTGGCCGCCTCCGGCTCGGTGTCGGGGGAAGAGCTCACCAGCGCCCAGAACGCCTTCACCACCGCCACCGCCAATCTGAGAGCGGCCCAGGCGTCATTGGCCTCGGCGAAAGCCAACCGCCTCGCCGCCGCCGGGACCGAGCAGGCGAGCAGTGTGATGGTCGGGGACGCCAATGTGGAGACGAACCCCGAGGTCCTCGCCGCCAAGGCTGAGCGCGACCAGGCCCAGGTCAATCTGGACCGAACCGTGATCCGCGCCCCAGTCGATGGGGTCGTCTCGCGCCGCGACGTCCAGGTGGGTCAGCGGGTTCAGGCCGGGGCCACCCTGATGATGATTGCCCCTATCGGCCAGGCCTATGTGGACGCCAATTTCAAGGAAGTGCAGCTGGCCAAGGTCCATCCCGGTCAGCCGGTCATCCTGACGTCCGACCTTTATGGGGACCACGTCAAGTATCACGGACGCGTTAAGGGCTTCGCGGGCGGAACGGGCGCGGCCTTCGCCGTGGTTCCCGCTCAGAACGCCACCGGCAACTGGATCAAGGTCGTCCAGCGCCTGCCCGTCCGCATCGCCCTGGACCCCGCCGAGCTCGCCAAACACCCCTTGCGCATCGGCCTCTCCATGAACGCCGACATCGATGTGGCGCGGTAGAGGGCGGGTCGAAATGGCCACCAAACAATTTCCGTCATCCAGCGCGCAGCGCAGCGAAAATGCGGGACCCAGAAGTCGGGCTGCGAAGTTAATGTTCGCGAACCTCGGCGTTGCAACCCGTCACCTGGGTCCCGGATCGCGGCTTCGCCTTGGCCGGGATGACGACTTTGGGCGCCGACCCGCATGACCCTCGCCGCCACATTCGCCGCCCCGCGCAAGGAGGCCGGGCCCCTCACGGGCCTCTCGCTGCTCATCGCGGCGATCGCCATTGGCGCGGGCAATTTCATGGTGGTGCTGGATTCCACCATCACCAATGTCTCGGTCCCCAATATCGCCGGCGCCCTGGGGGTCTCGGCCAATCAGGGCACCTGGGTGATCACCTCCTACGCCGTGGCCGAGGCCATCACGGTGCCGCTCACCGGCTGGCTGGCGAAACGGTTCGGCGCCCAGAGGGTCTTTATCACCTGCTACATCGCCTTCGCCCTGATGTCCCTGTTCTGCGGGATCTCCACGTCACTCGGCATGCTGATCTTCGGGCGGATCATGCTGGGTCTGGTGGGGGGGCCGATCATGCCGCTCGCCCAGACGCTCCTCCTGCGTATTTTCCCGCCGGAGAAGGCGACGCTCGCGATTATCATCTTCTCCATGACGACCCTGGTCGGGCCCATCACAGGGCCGATCCTGGGCGGGGTCATCTGCGACAATGCCGGATGGCCCTGGATCTTCTTCGTCACCGCCCCCTTCGCCCTGATCGGCGGCGCGGTTCTATTCTCGCTCCTGCGCGGTCAGCCCGACCCCAAGGCCCGGGCCAAGGTGGATACGGTGGGCCTCAGCCTTCTCATTGTCTGGGTCGGCGCCCTGCAGATCCTCCTGGATGAGGGACGTGACCAGGATTGGTTCGCCTCGCCGGAAATCCGCATCCTGGCTGTCGTGGCGGCTCTGGGATTTCTCTCGTTCCTCATCTGGGTGCTGCACGAAAAGAACCCCATCGTGGACCTGCGCATCTTCGCCAATCGGGGGTTCGCGGCGGCGGCGGCCACCTATTGTCTCGGGTTCGCGGCCTTTTTCTCCACCATCGTCATCGTGCCCCTCTGGCTGCAGCAGAACATGGGCTACACGGCCACCTGGGCCGGCTATTCCACGGGAATCATGGGTATTCTCGCTATCGCCTGCGCTCCGCTCGTCGGCAGGGCGACCGAGAAGATCGACCCCCGTCTCATCGCCTCCCTGGGCTTTATCGGCCTGGGGCTCCTGAACGCCTGGCGCATGAGCTTCGATTCCGACGTCACCTTCGGCCAGATGGCCATTCCCACCCTTCTCTATGGCCCGTGCATGGTGATGTTCTTCATTCCCTTGAGCGGCCTCACCGTCTCCACCGTGGGCCCGGAGGATCAGGCCAATGCCGCGGGCCTGGCCAATTTCATGCGCACCATCGGGGGCGCCTTCGCCACCTCCCTGGTCCAGACCGCCTGGTCCGACGCCGGCCGGCGCAGCCAGACCGAGCTTGTCGGGGCCATGGTCAATGGATCGCGCGCGATCAACGCTTACGAGGCTAGCGGCATGTCGCACCAGGGCGCCGTCTCCACGCTGAACGACCTGGTTCAGACCCAGAGCACGATGCTGGCGACCCTCAAGGTCTTCGGCATGGTGACTGTCGTTTTCTTCGGCTCCGCGGTTCTGATCTGGCTTGCCCCCAAACCCAAGGGCCCCATGGCCATGGGCGGGGGGCATTAGGCGGCCTCCGGCGGCGCGAGAGGCGTGCCACGGCGAAGCTTGCTGCGCTATCGCGAAAACCTAATTTTGTTTAAAATCAAGGCCAAAGCTTAGCCTGGATGTCTTGCGGGCGGCGGTGCGACGAAACTTGCGGCGAAGATGCGACAGTTTGACGCAAAACTGTGGCGAGGGGCGAATAAATTGGCGTTGACCGTGCCATTAACGATGTTGACTCTTGGCCAGATCAGCCTTTAGAGGCCAAGTTCGCAATCCCCCATGACATGTATTTTGCCACGCGAATGACCCTGGGGCGCGGCTGAAACTGCGGCCAAGTTAATTTTGCTACTGCGTTCTAAAAGTTTTTCACAGAGATTATTATTCATCTCATCGGATAAAGCCGGGAACGTTCCCGTGATTAATCCGTTAAAGCTTCCGATAAGTTGACCAGATATTTTTAGGATTGGGTGTATTAATGATTTGTTGATCCGCTTGTAGCCCGTTGTTTTATCGGCGCCAGGGCCATGGATCACATATAAACATTTTTTATACTCCCAACTGCGGTTGAATAACGATCCTTGTTGATCTAGGTCTCGCCGCAATTCGTACTCCTTCCCATGACGAAACGTCGCGATCTCGCCCGTCCAGCGCCATGGCCATTTGAAACGGCGCCAATGGCGAATCTCGGGGCGAGCGGTCGTTACACACCCCTCGTGCACATTTTGATGGCGGGCGCTTGAGCCCGACCTCGCCCAACTCTGGGGGTCCGCCCCCGGCGACGACGAACCGCGCCAATCGGTTCGCCGCCAACTGGCTGACGCCTGGGGCGCAGCTCACGCGCGCGACGCGTCGGCGCATCCTCGCGATCCTGCGCCTCGCCCATCGCCAGCTAGGTCTCGACCGCAAGCGCCTGGGCGTCGGCGCACTGGGCGGCGGGGCCATCGCGACGCTTCTGGCGTCGATCGGCGTGGGTGTTGTCGCTATCACGCCCTCGGTTGGCTACGCGCAATATGCGGTGGGCGGAGGTTCCGCCACAGGGGCCGGTAGTATTGGCATCGCCGGGTCTGGCACTTCAGGCGGCTCATCAGCCACGGCGTCAGGCTCAAGCTCAACCGCTATTGGCAATCTGGCCGTCGCGAGCGGGCCGAGCAGCACTGCGCTCGGCACCAACGCTACGGCAAGCGGTAGCTTAGGCGGTTCGATCGCCATTGGCCAGTACAGCAGCGCCGTTGGGGGCACGGGAAGCGGTGGCAACATCGCGTTGGGAAGTTACGCCAAAGCTTTAGGTACAACCAACGCTCTCGCCGTAGGCGATTCCAATTTCGCTTACGGAACGTCTTCGATCTCCATCGGCTCCCAGAGCGTCGCGGGTGCCTCAGGCAACACCGCCCTGACCGCCGATATCGCGATCGGCCTGCTCGCCACGGCGAACGGCGGCAGCTCGATCGCCATCGGCGGCACGGCCGTGGGGGCCTATTCAGTTGCGATCGGGGAGTCGGGCGGGAACGCAAACGTCACGACCATTGCCCAGGGGTCGTACGACGTTGCCATCGGCCCCAACGCGAAAGCGGGCCAGGGCGCGCTGACCGGCGGCGTAAAGAGCGCCACGGCTGGTCAGAGCGCGCTAGCCTTCGGCAATGGCGCGACCGCCGTAAACTTCTACGACGCCGCGATAGGTGAAGGCTCGCTCGCCAACGGTAGCGCTTCGCTGGCGCTGGGCGCCTATTCCTCATCCACCGGCGCGAACTCCATCGGTGAGGGCTTCTCGACCACGGTCACCGGAGTGAGCAGTGTCGCCCTGGGCACATCCGCCGTGGCGGCCGGGGGGACTAGCGTAGCTATCGGCGCGGCGGCTGTGACCTCGAGTGTCGCCACGACCAGTGTCGCCATCGGTTCGGCGGCGGTGGCCAGTGGCGTGGGCGCCATCGCTGAAGGCGGCGGAACCAAGGCGCTGAATAGCAGCGACGTCGCCTTGGGCGCGGGCGCCTATGCCTCCAGTTCTGTTTCCGGTTCTATCGCCGAAGGCCCCTCCGCGTCCGCGACGGGGACGTCGGGAATTGCCATCGGCACCAGCTCCGTCGCCAACAATTCAACCAATAGCAACATCGCCCTCGGCAAGAACGCTACGGTAACGGGCGTCGGTAGCGACCCCAATAATGGCGTGGCGATTGGTCTTAACTCGCTCTCCGAAGTCACAAGCCCCAACGGCGCTTCGCCCCTGGCGATCGGCACTGCCGCCACAGCGCTCGGACAAGGGTCGGAAATCGCCATCGGCGACCAGACGCGGGCCTACGGCTACAACGCTCTGGCCATCGGCGGCAACGCGGGCTCGGCGGGCACCATAGCCCAGGGCGATTATTCCGCCGCCGTTGGCGGCGGTGCGATCGCCACGGGCACGGGCTCACTGGCGCTCGGCGGGGGGCCGACAACCTCCGGTGGGCTGCCCGGTGGGGCCCAAGCGGTCGGTTCCAGCGCCATTGCGGTCGGCGCCCTTTCCACTGCCTTCGGCGCCAACTCCATAGCTTTTGGCGCGGGCGCCATCGGAAACACCTCGACCTCCCAATCCGATGGCGTCGCCATCGGTACCGGCTCCACGGCCGCCGCCAGCAGCGCCGTGGCGATTGGCGTTAACGCGGTCGCGAATAATCTTGGTGATGTGGCGCTCGGTACCGGCTCAACCTCATCGGCGACAGTTAAGACGAGTTCAGCCACAATTGGGAGCTTTACCTACGGCGGTTTCGCGGGGTCGACCCCGGTCAGCACCATCGCCGTGGGCGCGGTGGGCAGCGAGCGCACCCTTTCCAATCTCGCCGCTGGCCGGATCACCGCCACCAGCACCGACGCGATCAACGGTTCGGAACTCTATTCGGTCGCCAGCACCACCAATAGCGCCGTCGCCTCGCTGTCGACTTCGGCGTCCACGGGCCTCTCGACGGCCAACAGCAGCATCAGCGTCCTCAACACCGACGCCACCGGCGCGGGGATCAAATACTTCCACGCCAATTCTACCCTGGCCGACTCTACCGCCACGGGGACGAACTCCGTCGCCATCGGACCGGCTTCAACGGCGGTCGGAACCAATGCCATCTCCATCGGCAATGGCGCCACGGCCTCCACGGGCGCCAATCCCAATGCCATCGCCATCGGCGGCACGGCCACCGGGCAGAGCGCGGTGGCCATCGGCGAGGGGAGTAATACCCTGGCGAGCGGTTCTGCCGCCTACGCCCTCGGATTTGGGGCGACCGCAGCCGGAACTGGGGGCTATGCGCTCGGCACGGGTGCGACCTCGGGGTCCGGCAACAGCGACTTCGCTTTCGGCTCATCCTCCGTCGCGGGTTCCGCCGCCGCAAGCAATTATGATGTTGCGATTGGTCGCCGCGACACGGCGACCGGCGGTAGCTCTCTGGCCCTTGGCGATTCCTCTATCGCCACGGGATCCTCCAGCATCGCCGAGGGCGCGTCGGCCCTGGCTTCGGGATCTTCATCGGTCGCTCTGGGTCCTAACACCACGGCGGTGAACGCTGGCGACGTCGCCCTCGGCTTTGGGGCCACAACGGCGGCCACGGTCTCCACCAGCGCGGCAACCCTCGGCGCTTTTACCTATGGCGGTTTCGCCGGCGCCAGCGCCACCAGCACGGTCAGCGTGGGCGCGCCCGGCGCCGAGCGGACCATCACCAATGTGGCCGCTGGCCGGATCACATCCACCAGCACCGACGCCATCAACGGTTCTGAACTCTATTCCGTCGCCAGCACCACCGGCAGCGGCATCAGCTCGCTATCCACAGGGCTGTCGACCACCAATAGCAACGTCACGTCGCTTTCGACGTCCGCATCGAGCGGTCTTAGCAGCGGTCAAAGCGCTGTTACTTCGCTCTCATCGGGCCTCTCCACAACGAATAGCAATGTCTCCTCGCTGTCGACTTCGGCTTCGACGGGGCTATCAACGACGAACAGCAACGTCACGTCACTTTCGACGTCGGCCTCCAGTGGCCTAAGCAGTGGTCAAAGCGCTGTTACTTCGCTCTCATCGGGCCTCTCCACAACGAATAGCAATGTCTCCTCGCTGTCGACTTCGGCTTCGACTGGTCTATCAACGACGAACAGCAGCGTCACGTCGCTTTCGACGTCCGCCTCCAGCGGCCTCAGCAGTGGTCAAAGCGCCGTCGGTTCGCTGTCCACGGGTCTCTCGACCACCAACAGCAATGTTGGATCGCTCTCGACGTCCAGCTCCAGCGGCATCAGCACCGCTCAGAGCGGGGTTAACTCCGTCTCGACGGGTCTGTCCTCGACCAACAGCAATGTAACCTCCCTCTCGACCTCGTCCTCGACGGGCCTTTCGAGCGCCAACAGCAACGTCTCGTCGCTTTCGACGTCGTCTTCCAGCGGCATCAGCACGACGCAAAGCAGCGTCACGTCGCTCTCGA
>Ga0116227_10009834_pt1 | contig 17118 bp, 18 predicted proteins | sample S1TSphgellanicum_FD_89693 | JGI IMG/M metagenome (GOLD analysis project Ga0116227, IMG submission 89693) | Host-associated microbial communities from peat moss isolated from Minnesota, USA - S1T2_Fb - Sphagnum magellanicum MG | ecosystem: Host-associated > Plants > Peat moss > Unclassified...
CCATCCAAGGAAGTGTTTGAATATTGTGATGCGGATTGGGGTGGTGATCTTGAAGATAGGAGGTCCACCATAGGGTTTGTTTTCATGATTGAAGGTGGAGCCATTTCTTGGAGTAGCAAACGACAACCTACAATAGCATTGTCCACCACAGAGGCTGAATACATGGTGAACACGCAAGCCACCAAAAAAACCATATGGATAACAAAATTGATGATGGATTTAGGATACATGGAGGAGGAGAAAATGATGGTGATTCGATGCGACAATCAAGGTGCGATATCATTGACCAAAAATCCCACTCACCACGCGCGAACAAAACACATTGATGTACAACATCATTTTGTTTGAGCACGAGTTGAAAATGGAGAGGTTTGATTTGAATATTGTCCAACGGAACACATGGTGGCGGATGTCCTTACCAAGGCATTATCGAAAAAACGACATCATAAGTTGATAAACATGTTTGGATTAGAAATTTCATAGAATGCGAGTGTTAGAAATATTATTTGTTTTTAATTCCCAATGTTGATGAATATATCAAACATTCATCAAAAGGATGAAGAGTATTCACATCTTTGGAATAGTTAGGTTAGGGTTTAGAAGTGGAAAGTACTTAGGGCTTGGCGACGACTAAGTTTATGGTTATGCAACAGCTAGGGTTAGGGTTTAGTGGCAACTAGGTTAAGGTTAAGTGGCGGCTACTTTAGGGTTAGGAGATAGTAGTATATAATGGAGTGGTTTTGAGTTGTTTTTCATTTTCCCCTTTCATGGTTTTGAGTGCACGTAGAACCTTCAAGCCTTGTTAGTAGTTGCAAGCCATAGTTTTGTGATTGTAGCATTTGAAGCATACAACCTTTATGATTTCTTATTAGTTAATACAATTGTTCCATTTCATGAACCTTGAATGTTTCAATTCTTGTTTGTTTTCAAGTGTTTTACGATAGTCATTCTAGTTTTCATTTACTAGTTTTGTGAGTAATGTGCCAAAAACTTTATTAATAGGCTTAGCTTGTCCATTCCCTTGTGATAATAGACAGTAAAGCCGATATATTTTAAGATTAAATGATCCATTAAATAACAATGGCATTGTTAATGAAATGGGTGCCTTAATTAGTAACGATGGTTAATGGACAACTAGATGAAGTAAAAATATGATCATATAAAAACTTTGCAATAACAATAGTTGTATTTATGCACAAAGTCTCACTTCCACCACTTAGTGGCATAATTAGTGGCAACTAAAATGTACCAAGTAATAAAGTAAGAACTTGCCGATGATTAGTGGCAAAAGGTTTTACCCAAACCTACGGAGTGGATTACAATGAAACTTTTGCACTCATTGCAAAATTTACATCTATTTGTTATTGTTACAACACTAGTTTTGGGCTCGCAACCAAAGCAAAGGGGTTACAAGGTTACGGGCCAAGAGGAAGCCCAAGAATCAAAACAAAGAGGTCGCAAGGGTGCAGGCCAAGAAGAAGCTCGAAAGTCACATCACATACTCCCATGAGTAAAAAAATGTGAAGGAGTGAACCATCACACTCCCAAAGCAACTCCCACTTTGGGAGATGGAGTCCCGATGGACTCCTTAAACTTTAAAGAGCGATTTCAAGGGTCAAAACATCACTTCCCAAGGACGAAGCAATAAGGGCTTCACAACTTTTGGAGATTGTCCACACCGATGTGTGCGGGCCAATGAGGACTACATTGCACAGTGGAGCGCAATACTTTCTTACTTTCATTGACGATTTCTCAAGGAAAACTCATGTCTATCTTTTGAAGGCCAAAGGAGAAGTGTTTGAAAAATTCAAACAATGCAAGGCGTTGATGGAGAACAAAATTGGTCACAAAATCAAAATGTTACGATTTGACAACGGAGGAAAATTTGTGTCCAAAAAGTTTGACGCATTTTTAGGGGAATGTGGAATTCAACGACAAACACGTGCACTTTATTCCCACAACAAAATGGTGTTACAAAACATGCGAATAGAACCATCATGGAATGTGCAAGAAACATGATTCTTGCACAAGGGTTGGAGCTTGAGTTTCGGGGTGAAATGGCAAACATGGCGGTGTACATCAAAAATCGATGTCCAACCAAGGCTGTTGATTCCAAGACCCCTCAAAAAGCATGGAGTGGTAGGAAACCCTATGCATCTCATTTGAGAGTTTTTGGTTGTAAAGCTTTTGCACATGTCCTTGATGAAAAGAGGACCAAATTAAAGTCGAAGTCCATGTCTTGTGTGTTTTTGAGATATTATGAAGGCACCAAAGCATATCACTTGATGTGTGTAGAAACCAAGAGAATGATCAAAAGTAAAGATGTCGTGTTCATTAAAGGGTCAAAGGAAATAGGTGGTGTGACAAGCTCCCAAGTCCCTTGCTAGACCCACTTGAGGGTCCAAGTACGTTGAATTGCGGAAAGTTGGGACTTGAGGGCCGCTCCCGACTTCCAGTACTAAAAGGGGGTAAAGGGGCATGCTAGAAGTCTCGGGATTAGACTAAGAAGAGGGACAAGCATTAACTTACTCAAATCTGCATCCAAAACCAACCACAAGAGGGTTAGTTCACATTCGGGAACACCCTTGGGTGTTGGGACAAGCCATGGGCACTTGGACTCACTTGACTCACCATGGCCCGGACTCGGGGGAGCCACCACCTTCCCCCATATAGTATTCTCTGCAGCTCTCGGCGGAGGCTACATACAAATGGTTCTTTTTTCCGGGACTCCCAAGGAGGAGTCCTGAAACTGTCCCGGGTTGGAGTCCCGGGACTTTGGGAGCTCATATCTCCCGACTCCAACCTCCGATTGGAGTGAAGTCTAAACCAACATTGTAGTTCTCCTCAAGAGCTTTTCAATGCCATGTTGCACTCTTTCAGAAGACATCGGGAAGAGGTCGATTGTTGACTTTTAGTGGTCAAGAGTCAAACTGCCAGTTTGACTCCCAGCCCTTCTTTTGCCCATAACTTGGGCTGCATATGTCCAAATGGAACATGCGAGGCCATTTTGGGCATCTAGACTTCAAGACCTTTTCATTGATATAAACAACACCTCAATGCAAGGTGTTTTGACTCTTGAACTCGAGCTCTGAGTTTTTGAGAGTCCAGGAGGCCTCCAACTTCCCACTTTTGGGGGGGTGTGAGTTTCATCCTCACATTTATCCCAAAGTGGGGTTGCGACATGGTATGCTTCATCTCAAGAAAGAAGAAAATGTACTTGTGCATGAAGAAGTTGAAGGAGAAGAACCATTGACCTTTAGTCTACATACACCTTTGCATGAAATAAGAATGGAAGAGTGCAAAATAAATCCACACCGAGTTCTTCATTGGAAGAAGAATTTGTTGTTTCAAATGATAACCCATCTAATGAACCATCACAAGATGTGCCAAGGGAAAGACCTCAAAGGCAATGAAGGGAATGGCCTCGAGATTGGTGGATTGCTACCAAGGAGGTGGAGCGTGCCACCATTGCATTTTTGAAGGAGCCCCAAAATGTTGAAGAAACATTGACATGTGAAAATTCCAAGGAATGGAAATGTGCGATGCAAGAAGAATATGATTCCCTCATGACAAATAACACATGGACTTTGGTACCACTTCTCGCTGGTAGGAAACTCGTTTCTTGCAAATGGGTGTTCAAAATCAAACAAGGCGCAAATGGGTAGGTGGAACGCTACAAGGCGAGATTAATGGCAAGATGTTTTACCCAAACCTACGGAGTGGATTACAACGAAACTTTTGCGCCCATCGCAAAATTTACATCTATTTGTTATATTTTTGCATTTACAGCCTTGGAAGACATGGAAATCCATCAAATGGACGTGAAAACTACATTTCTCAATGGCGAGTTTCAAGAAGAGATTTACATGAAACAATCTCAAGGGTTCATACACCAAGGAGGTGAACATGCTATGTGTAAGCTTCATAATTATTTGTATGGTTTGAAACAATCTACAAGGGCATGGAATTAAAAGTTGAATGGGTTTCTTAAAAGCATTAATTTATGAAGAGTGAGGCCAATCCTAGTGTGTATGTTGCACAAGTGGGATATGTGAAGTTTTTCATTATGGTTTATGTGGATGACCTCATTTTGGTGTGCAACGATCAAAACAAACTTCTGCAAATCAAAGAGGAATTAAGTCAAAAGTTTGAAATGAAGGACCTCAAGGAGTTGCATTTCTTTTTGTGGATGGAGGTGGAAAGGAATCGTGATGAACGACTCCTTTGCATCTACCAAATCAAATATCTCAAAGAAATATTGAAGCGTTTTGGAATGGAGGAATGTAAGCCCATTGGAGTTCCATTGGATCCCAAAGTGAAGTTACAAAGGAATGCGAATAGAAATGATGAATCAAAGGGATTTCCATATCAACAAGCGGTTGGGTCCTTGATGTATGCCATGTTGTGCACACGACTCGACTTGGCATACCCAATAAATGTGTTGAGTTAACACATGGCAAACCCTAACATGGAGCATTGGATGGTCGTCAAACGAATCTTTTGATATTTGCAAGGTACGTTGCAAATGAAATTACAATTCGATGCAACACCATCCAAGGAAGTGTTCGAATATTGTGATGCGGATTGGGGTGGTGATCTTGAAGATAGGAGGTCCACCATAGGGTTTGTTTTCATGATCGAAGGTGAAGCCATTTCTTGGAGTAACAAACAATAACCTATAATAACATTATCCATCGTGGAGTGGGATACATGGTGAACATGCAAGCCACAAAAAAAACCATATGGATAACAAAATTGATGATGGATTTAGGATACATGGAGGAGAAGAAAATGATGGTGATTCGATGCGACAATCAAGGTGCGATATCATTGACCAAGAATCCCACTCATCACACGCGAACAAAACACATTGATGTACAACATCATTTTGTTCTAGCATGAGTTGAAAATGGAGAAGTTTGATTTGAATATTGTCCAACGGAACACATGGTGGCGGATGTCCTTACCAAAGCATTATCGAAAGAATGACATCATAAGTTGATAAACATGTTCAGATTAGAAATTTTTCATAGAATGGGAGTGTTAGAAATACTATTCATTTCTAATTCCCAATGTTGATGAATGTATCAAACATTCATCAAAAGGATGAAGAGTATTCACATCTTTGGAGTAGTTAGGTTAGGGTTTATAAATGGAAAGTACTTAGGGTTTGGCAGCGACTAGGGTTAAGGTTTGGTGGCGGTTAGGCTAGGGTGAAGTGGCGGCTAGGGTTAGGGTTAAATGGCAGCTACTTTATGGTTAGGAGATAGTATATGATGGAGTGGTTTTGAGTTGTTTTTCATTCTCTCCTTTCATGGTTTTGAATGCATGTAGAACCTTCAAACCTTGTTAATAGTTGCAAGCCATAGTTTTGTGTTTGTAGCATTTGAAGCATACAACCTTTGTGATTTCTTGTTTATTTTCGAGTTGTTTCCAATAAGGAAAACATCAATAGCTTTAACTTGCAAATAATTAATAAGTTTTAACAATCGTTCCAATAGACTTCTATCCGTTCGTTGACTTATTGTTGTAAGTTTTTCAATTGCATATAGACTTGTTTATCATTATTCACAGTTCAAAAACTTTTGCAAAATGCTTGGTCTAACTCCTCAAAAGTGTAATTGGGATGATTTTGTACAAAAATTTTGCCCCACTCTAGGATGTTTCATAAAGTGAAATTAAATAAGTTGATGGTAGTAACCTTCATGGTCTCTCTATTGGCTTTGATTACTTTCTTGAAAACTTTGATGTGAACATTAGGATTAGTATCCTTCACGCATGTCAGATATTGAAGTTTTCAATATGGTAGTTTGCTGGTTGGTTCAAATCAAATTACAATCAATGGGTACCACAATGGCATGAATATTATTAGATTAGGTGTCAGCCACTTATAAATCTAATAGGTGGATCAGGTGGTGGTCTTCTAAGTGGGTCTTAATCATGTAATCCTCGTCCTAGTGATCTTCCATTAGGTAAACCTCTAGATTTTCCACTCGACCAATTCTTCACATCATTCTAGCTACTTAAATGGAATACAATTACCAAACATGTAGTCTAGTGGCAACATGTATGTTAACAAGTAGAGATACTATTGGGTCCAAAAGAACTATAATGAACTAGAGGTGTTACTTTGTAAAAGAAGCAAGCTTCCTTTGAATTTGAAGTCAAAACCTAATCGTTGACATTTGGTAGTTTATGGATGGGGCATTTTGAATTGAAGCACGATGAAACCCATCTACATCAAACTTGTGGCCATTAAACTTCCTTACTAAATGCTAAACTTCACAACATTGTAGAATCCAATAGGTGGATCAGGTGGTGGTCTTCTAGGTGGGTTTCAATCATGCAATCCTCATCCTAATGATCTTCCATTAGGTTAACCTTTAGATTCTCCACCTAAATGATTCTTCACGTCATTTTAACTGTTTTAATGGAATACCATTACCATAGACATGTAGTTTAGTGGAAACATGTATGTTAACAAGTAGAGATATTATTGGTTCCAAAAGAGCTATAATGAACCATAGGCGTTACTTTGTAAGAGGACCAAGCTTCCTTTGAATCTGAAATCAAAACCCAATTGTCGACATTTTGGTAGTTTATGGTTGGGGCATTTCGAATCGAAGCACAATGAAACCCATCTACATCAAACTTATTTACGAAACCTTAAACCTCACAACATTGATGCCTTGATGCCCACTCCCTTGTTAGAAATACTATTCATTTCTAATTCCATTGATGAATCTGTAAAACATTCATCAAAAGGACTATTGTATTCACATCCTTATAGTAATTCGATTAAGTTGAAACCAGCCTACAATTTATAAGTGGATGCTACATTAGGGTTTGATGGTGGCTAGGGTTAAAGTTTGATGGCAACTAGGGTTAGGGTTTGGTGCCAACTAAGGTTATTGGAAATAACTTGAAAACAAGCAAGAAATGAAACATTCAAAGAACGATCATATTAACTAACAAGAAATCACAAAGGTTGTATAGTTCAAATGCTATAATCATAAAACTATGGCTTGCAACTACTAACAAGGCTTGAAGGTTCTACATGCATTCAAAACCATGAAAGGAGAGAATGAAAGGCAACTCAAAACCACTCCATTATATACTATCTCCTAACCATAAAGTAGCCGCCACTTAACCCTAACCTAGCCGTCACCTAACCCTAACCCTAGCCGCCACTTCACCCTAGCCTAGCTGCCACCAAACCCTAACCCTAGCCGTTGCCAAGCCCTAAGTACTTTCCACTTCTAAACCCTAACCTAACTACTCCAAAGATGTGAATACTCTTCATCCTTTTGATGAATGTTTGACACATTCATCAACATTGGGAATTAAAAACAAATAATATTTCTAACACTCCCACTCTATGAAGTTTCTAATCTGAACATGTTTATCAACTTATGATGTCGTTCTTTCGATAATGCCTTGGTAAGGACATCCACCACCATGTGTTCTGTTGGACAATATTCAAATTGAACTTCTCCATTTTCAACTCGTTCTTGAACAAAATGATGTTATACATCAATGTGTTTTGTTTGTGCGTGGTGAGTGGGATTCTTGGTCAATGATATTGCACCTTGATTGTCGCATCAAATCACCATCATTTTCTTCTCCTCCATGTATCATAAATCCATCATCAATTTTGTTATCCATATGGCTTCTTTTGTGGCTTGTGTGTTCGCCATGTATTCCGCCTTCGTGGTGGACAATGCTATTGTAGGTTGTCATTTGCTACTCCAAGAAATGGCTCCACCTCCGATCATGAAAACAAACCCTATGGTGGACCTCCTATCTTCAAGATCACCACCCCGATCCGCATCACAATATCCAAACAATTCCTTGGATGGTGTTGCACCGAGTTATAATTTCATTTGCAATGTATTTTGCAAATATTAAAAGATTTGTTTGACGACCATCCAATACTCCATGTTAGGGTTTGCCATGTGTTGATTCAACACACTTGTTGGGTATGCCAAATCGAGTCGTGTGCACAACATGGCATACATCAAGGACCCAACCACTTGTTGATATGGAAATCCCTTTGATTCATCATTTCTATTCGCATTCCTTTGTAACTTCACTTTGAGATCCAATGGAACTCCAATGGGCTTACATTCTTCCATTCCAAAACGCTTCAATATTTCTTTGAGGTATTTGATTTGGTTGATGTGTAGAAGTCGTTCATCATGATTCCTTTCCACCTCCATCCACAAAAAGAAATACAACTCCCCAAGGTCCTTCATTTCAAACTTTTGATTCAATTCTTCTTTGATTTACAAAAGTTTGTTTTGATCGTTGCACACCAAAATGAGGTCATCCACATAGACCACAATGAAAAACTTCACATATCCCACTTGTGCAACATATACACTAAGATCAGCCTCATTCTTCATAAATTCAATGCTTTTGAAAAACGCATCTAACTTTTAATTCCATGCCCTTGGAGATTGTTTCAAACCATATAAGGACTTGTGAAGCTTACACACAAGATGTTCACCTCCTTGGTGCACAAACCCTTGAGGTATTTCCATGTAAATCTCCTCTTGAAGCTCGCCATTGATAAATGTAGTTTTCACGTCCATTTGATGGATCTCCATGTCTTCCAAGGTCGCGAATGTAAGAATATAATGAATAGATATAAATTTTGCAATTGACGCAAAAGTTTCGTTGTAATCCACTCTATAGGTTTGGGTAAAACCTCTCGCCATTAATCTCACCTTGTAGCATTCCACCTCCCCATTTGCGCCTTGTTTGATTTTGAACACCCATTTGCAAGAAACGGGTTTCCTACCGACAGGAAGTGGTACCAAAGTCCATGTGTTGTTTGTCATGAGGGAATCATGTTCTTCTTGCATCGCACACTTCCATTCCTTGAAATTTTCACATGTCAATGCTTCTTCAACATTTTGGAGCTCCTCCAAAAATACAATGGTGGCACGCTCCACCTCCTTGGTAGTAATCCACCAATTTTGAGGCCATTGCCTTCGTTGCCTTTGAGGTCTTTCCCTTGGCACATCTTGTGATGGTTCATTAGACGGGTTGTCATTTGAAACAACAAATTCTTTTTACAATGAAGAACTTGGTGTGGATTCACTTTGCACACCTTCCATTTTTGTTTCATTCAAAGGTGTATCTTGACTAAAGGTCAATGGTTTTTCACCTTCAACTTCTTCATGCACAAGTACATTTTCTTCTTTCTCGGGATGAAGCACACCACCTATTTCCTTTGACCTTTCAATGAACATGACATTTCTACTTTTGATCATTCTCTTGGTTTGTACACACATCAAGCGATATGCTTTGGTGCCTTCATAATATCCAAAAACACACATGACATGGACTTCGACTCTAATTTGGTCCTCTTTTCATCGGGGACATGTGCAAAAACTTTACAACCAAAAATTCTCAAATGAGACACATAGGGTTTCCTACCACTCCACGCTTCTTGAGGGGTCTTGGGATCAAAAGACTTGGTTGGACATCGATTTTTGATGTACACCGCCGTGTTCGCCGCTTCGCCCCAAAATTCAAGTTCCAACCCTTGTGCAAGAATCATGTTTCTTGTAAATTCCATGATGGTTCTATTGGCACATTTTGCAACACCATTTTGTTGTTGGAATAAGGTGCACGTGTTTGTCATTGAATTCCACATTTCGCAAGAAATGTGTCAAATTTCTTAGACACAAATTCTCCTCCATTGTTGGATCGTAACACTTTGATTTTGTGACCAATTTTGTTCTCCACTAATGCCTTGTATTGTTTGAATTTTTCAAACACTTTTCCTTTGGCCTTCAAAAGATAAACATGAGTTTTCCTTGAGAAATCGTCAATGAAAGTGAAAAAGTATTGCGCTCTACCGTGCGATGTAGTCCTCATTGGCTCGCACACATTAGTGTGGATAATCTCCAAAAGTTGTGAAGCCCTTGTTATTTCGTCCTTGGGAAGTGATGTTATTTCATGTTTGCTTTTGATGCATCCTTCACAAATGCGATGCAACGACACTTCTTTCAAATTCACGCCATCCACCATGGCATCTAACTCCTTAAGGCTTGCCATGTTGAGATGGCCAAGTCTTTCATGCCAAAGCATCGCACTTTCCTCCAAAGAATTTACAATGTGTGGCGTGTCCTTACGCACCTTTACATTAAGAAGGTACAAGTTCTTGTCCCTTCGTGCTTCTACCACCACAACTTTTCGAGCATTGTTGACCTTATAACCATCCTTGTCAAACTCCACTTTGAAACCTTCGGAAATGAATTACTCACCGAAATGAAACTATTATTCATTTTTGGAACATGAAGAACTTGGGTGATGGTTGTATGTGTCAATTTGCCTCACATTGTGGCTTTGATGTTCCCCTTGCCAATGGTCTCCAAAACGGTGTTATCGCCCATGAACACCTTCCTTGGGGAAATGCGCTTGTACGTGGTAAACTATTCTTGTTCAAGTGTCATGTGTTGCGTTGCACCGGAATCGACAATCCAATCATACGTGGTATGATCATTGGCACTCAATGCTGCAACAAACATTTGCTCGTGATCTTCACAAGTTTCATTGATTTTTTCTTTTTCACTATTTTTCTTCTTCAAACAATTTATCACAAAATGTTCGAGTTTCTTACAATAGAAACAAAGCTTCTCATTTGACTTGTGAGTTTTGTTCACTAATGTGGTAGTCTCAAAACTCTCACATTCTTTTCTTTTGGACACTTTGTGAAACAACCTTGTCACAATGAATTGAAGGTCTACATCTTTTGTGGACATGGAATCCAAGCTTGTGACTAAGTTATCAAAGGACGGAGGAAGGCTCATGAGGAATACCATGTAAATTTCTTCATCCGTAATGTTCACCTCGATGGAACGTAATTGGTCTGCAAGGGCTTTCAACGTGTTGATGTGCACAAGCATGTCATCTCGTTCTTGCATTTTGATGATGAAGAATCTCCTTCGAAGGAACAACTTATAATTGTCTTAGCTTCATGCACACCACAAATAACCTCCCACGCACTTCTCACATTATCACAATAATGAATGTGTGCAAGTTGGGCATCCGTGAGATGTTCACAAAGCAATGCAAAAGCCTTTGTTTCTTTCTCCTTGTAATCGGCCCTTGCAACTTTTTCACTTACCAAGGTGGCATTCCCATTAACAAATTTTCCAAAGCCCATTTTTAGAAAACATCATATGCATTTTGAACTTCGAAAGGTGAAAGTTGCCACCATCAAACTTCTCCATGAAGTTTGAGGTCTCCATTTGAAAAGAAGACATTTTGAACACAAATGTTACAACAAACACTCTCTCAAAAATTGAAAGCTTTGGAAAATAATCTTTAACCCCTCATGTAAACTTGAAAAGAAAAACTTCTGTCACTTGCAAATATTTTATTACACAAGCTTGAAATTTCATTTGAAACTTGCAACAATGCGAGAAACTCTCTTTGACATACTTGAAACTTCACACTTTCAACAACTCAAAGGGCTTTCATCCACACACCTCGAATGTTCAATGAATCGAAAAACTCTCTTCCACACACTTTCACCTTGAAACTTAATATTTTCAAAAAACTTAAAGAACAAGTTCTTCACACTTGAAAAACTTACAACACTTTGAAGAAATCTCTTTCACACCTCCCACTCACTTAGAAATGGACTTCTATTCTATTTGCAACCTTGTAAACTAAAAGCCTTCCCTCAAAAGGATTTTCCTTTTCTATGTTATACAAGCTAAACCCCTTGACTATTTTTTGTTCTCACACAATATCCTTTTTCTTGCTTGGTGTGGGCCCATAACCTATTGGAAACAACTTGAAAACAAGCAAGAAATGAAACATTCAAGGTTCATGAAATGAAATAATCATATTAACTAACAAGAAATCACAAAAGTTGTATGGTTCAAATGCTACAATCACAAAACTATGGCTTGTAACTACTAACAAGGCTTGAAGGTTACATGTGCACTCAAAACCATGAAAGGAGAGAATGAAAGATAACTCGAAACCACTCCATTATATACTATCTCCTAACCCTAAAGTAGTTGTCACTTAACCCTAACCTAGCCGTCACCTAACCCTAGCCGCCACCAAATCTTAACCCTAGCTACCGCCAAACCCTAACCCTAGCCGCCACCAAAACCTAACCCTAGCCGCCGCCAAACCCTAAGTAGCCTCCACTTCCAAACCCTAGCCACCATTATTCAACCTAACCTAACTACTATAAGGATGTGAATGTTATTCATCCTTTTGATGAATGTTTAACACACTCGTCAACATTGGGAATTAGAAACGAATAGTATTTTTAACAAAGGTTAAGTGGCAACTATTAGGGTTAAGAGACAATTAGATTAGGGTTAAGTGCCGCTACTTTAAGGTAGGAAATAATATAGATTTGAGTGTTTTGAATAGTCTTTCATTCCTTTCATGGTTTTCAATGCACATAGAACCTTCAAGCCTTGTTAGTTGTTACAAGCCATAGTTTTGTGATAGTTTTTGAAGCATAAAACCTTTGTAATCTTCTTGTTAGTTAATACAATTGTTCTATTTCATGAACCTTAAGTGTTTCATTTCTTGCTTGTTTTCAAGTTATTTCCAATATCCCCTTTCCTACATTCATGATCTTTTGTCACGGAAATATTTGTTGTTACGCAACAAGTGACACACCTTATGCACGTCATTTCCCTTTTCTCATGTAACTTGTGACAATACCATAATTGAGTTATTATGAATTAGAAATTTAGGTTTATAATGAAAGCAGCAAATTAACAAGTCCTTTAGCGGGGGCAATTAAAAAATTGGAACATAATGACAAACCAAAAACTTCAACAAGGGCTTCTACACCACTTTTAGAGGTATATGGCAACCACAAAATAATGGCTTATTGGATTACAAAAAAGAAGCTTGCAAATAGTTTTTGTTAATTCATCAATGTTGCTCAAATGATGAAATAATGCGAATTGTCAAGGTTTTGAAGAGTTATTTCATGTGACCTAGGTCGTTGGGCCACATCAAGGGTTAAAAGTAAGTAATGCATAAAACATCATAGTTCTTCAAATATACTTGACATGACGAAAACATTATGAGTATTGAAGGTTTAATCTTCAAGTTTTTTAGGGCTTTCCACAAGACGACAACAACTCTGAATGGTTATTAGGGTTCCTATTATTCATTTGTAGTTTTAATTCATTGTCTTTGAGTACATCAAACAATTACTAAAAGACAAGTAATAAAGTTATATTAGTTTGCTTTAATGTAAGTGTAACATTAACCTTTTACATAATGTGTGTAAATGATACCCCAAATAATGGAACCCCTAAACCCTAAACCCATTTTTTCCATGATCAAGAACAACATCACCTTTGATTACAAACAAAAAATCCTAAAAGGCTTTAGCACAACTCCCACCCCCCCAAAATCAACATCCTTTTAAGAGGCATCCTAATGCAGGATTCGCCTTGGCCATATGGGGTTTGATGGCAATTGTGGAGTCTATAACTAGGCTTTTTAAAGTATGCCCAACATTGTTTTGTACACACCCAAAAGTTGTTGACACCTAGGTTGTTTACTACTGAATGTTACCCATTTTGTTGTCACCAACCCATTTTTGGGCTAATTAACTATAGGTTTTCATTGGTGAGGAAGAAAGATCAGATTATGATGACCATTTTGGGGGTTTCTCTTACCCTTATCAATTGTTGGACATCTTGCATTATTCCATTCTTATTCCATTTGGTGTGATAGATGCAACCTTAGATTGAACAACCATTATTTTCAATAGGAAATTCTCAAGAAAGCATGGTCTTCCACTGTTAAGGTTAGCTTAGCACAAGCAATCTTGTCCTTTTGAACCCTCATCTTATGCAATTAGATCTTTTTTTTTGTAAGTATATTATTTGGTGAGCAACTAACTTGGCCCTTGGCATGGATGGAATTTATCAAAATATTTTATTTTGATAAAATCTACCATTATGGTAAAATGTTCTTTGATAGATTTGCATATTTCATCACATTAGTAGAATATTCAAATATTTTGCCACATCGACCATGTGGAAATATTTCCAATCAATATTGAACAATAATGCCATAAATGGTGAATAGATTTGTTTCTTAAAAATCCATAGAAAAATTGCAATACATGTTGATAAATTCAATCAAATTGTATATTGGAATGGTTTTGAGTAGTTCATCATTCTTTTCTATCAAGACTTTGAGTGCACATAAAGACTTTGAAAGTTGGAATTAGTTTGTTACAAGTTATAGTTTTATGATTGTAATTTGTGACACATTTAGCCCATGTGATTTCTCTCCTTTTCATTTCAATACAATTTCACCTTTTGATAAATAATGAAATCTTTTCACTTCTAGCAAAGCTTACGTCAATTTGTTGTATCTTTGATTGGTGGCCATTCAAAAACATGGAGATCCATCAAATCGATGTCAAAACCACATTTTTCAATGGTGACCATCAAAAGTAGATTGACATGGAACAACCCAAGGATTCGTAGAAGGAAGGAAGTGAACATTTCATGTGTAAGCTTCACAAATCTTTGTATGGCTTGAAGCAATCTTTGAAAATTGTTAGAAATACTATTCGTTTCTAATTCCCAATGTGATGAATGTGTTAAACATTCATCAAAAGGATGAATAGTAATCACATCCTTATAGTAGTTGAATAATGGTGGCTAGGGTTAGGTCGTAGCTATTAAGGTTAAGGGAGGGCTAGGTTAGGGTTAAGTGGCAATTACTTTAGGGTTAAGAAATAGTATATATTGGAATGGTTTTGAGTAGTTTTTCATTCATTCCTTTCATGGTTTTGAGTGCACATAGAACCTTCAAGCCTTGTTAGTTGTTACAAGCCATAATTTTGCGATTGTAGCATTTGAAACATAAAACCTTTATAATATTTTTGTTAATTATTACAATTGTTCCATTTCATAAACCTTGAGTGTTTCATTTCTTGCTTGTTTTCAAGTTGTTTCCAATAAAAATGTGGAACCAAAAGTTGGATGCATTCTTGAAAAACATAGAATTTGCTATGTAGACTTTAGTGTCTATGTTGCGCAAATGGAGGATGTCAAGTTCTTCATCGTTGTTTATGTCGATGATCTCATTTTGGTGCACACTAATAAAAATAAGTTTGTGTAAGTGAAAGAAGAGCTTTTTCAAAAGTTTGAAATGAAAGGATTTTAAATATTTACATTTTCTTCCTAGGCATGGAGGTGGAATGAGATCAAAGGCATTGTCTTTTCTACATCAATTGAACGAGGTAAGTCAAGGAGATTTTCAAGTGCTTTCACATATAAGGTTACAAAGCCATCGAAATGCCACTTGATCTTAAGACCAAACATTTTGTTATGGTTGCTTGCATAACATGTCCAACTTGCTCCATAGTGTGGGCAAAGGTATTGGAGAGCCTCAAATGGTCTTATAGCCTTTTGAAAGAAGTTTCCCAAGGCGTAGAGGTTCCTTACATGTAATGGGTTACCATCCACAAACACAAGAATGGAAAATAATTGGGGCCTTGCCCCAAAACAAATTTGAATACTCACAAAAATTGGAAAAAATAAGAATAGAAAGTGACACACCTCCCTTTGGAGGTGAATTTGGTTTGCTTGCTTTGAGGGTACCAAAAATAAAGGAGCCCTTATTGGACATGGACTCCTTGTTCATGTCTTTATTTTTGAACTTGATGGTAATTTCAAGGATTGAACTACCAATGTTCACTTCTTAGGCAATTTCAAATGCCCTTCACCCTTGCACAACCACAACTAATTGAGGTTGCATGTCCTCAAGGTTGTTAATACAATTGTTTTGAACCTTGTTTTCTTTCATTCTAACTTTTTGATCATAGAGTTTTTTTATTCTTTTTGGTGACCAATTGAATGTCAAATTTTTTTGACAAGTACATCTTAGCTAGAAAACGCTAATGGAATCATACATTTTGAGCACGACAACATTACAAGACCAAATCATTTTCTTATGGAGATTTTATGTCCTTTGGTTTCCAAAAGTTAAGAAAGTTCAACTTGGAAAATTGAAAAAAACCTTGGTTTGGACCCTACATTGTTTTCTTGTCATAATAGAAAAATTTAATCCCAATCCCATCCTTATCAACATCCACAAGTTGAACCTTATAAGCTTTTTAATCCATCTCCTGAAGGACTGGAAATTCAACTAGAAAGGGAAAAAGATGGGATAATGTGGCATAATTGGAAAAACAAATTTCAATTAGGATAAAACATTTTAGAATCATCATTACTGATTTTGGAGTACAAGAAGACACATGGGATTAATCATGGTTGGGGTTCCAACGATGATTTTCTAATTAATTTTGTTTATAAAAGACAATTTAAGGTTTACCATATTACAATCATGGTGTACTATTATGTTCCTACAATTAAAATATTGATTTAAAAAAATTCAATAATGTTGGATGTTGTTTACATCTTTTTGAATCCTAGATTGATTTATGGTCAATTTTTCGTATTACCTTTTTTTTAATAAGAGAATGTATAAAATAATTTCATTGATTTCAATTTTTTTTTAAAAAAAAAACCATGGTTCCCTTTATGTAACTACATGTTCATTATGTTAATTGTTAGAAACATTATTCATTTTTAATTCTCAATGTTGATGAACGTGATGAATAGTATTCACATCCTTATAGTAATTAGGGTATGTTGAATAATGGTAGCTAAAGTTCAGAAGTGAAGGCTACATTAAAGTTTGATGGTGGCTAAGTTAAGGTTTGGTGATGGCTATGTGTGAACCATACCGACACAACCATGTGCGGTAGTCTTAATTTTTGAGTTACATTAGGGTTATTTGAGTAGGGTAAGGTTATTAAGGGCTTTTAGTGACTTCATAGGGAATGATGAATGTGCATGGTGCGAAAGGGGGTTATTTTCTTTTCTGACATGCGTCATTAGTGAATAAGGAGTTGGATTAGTTCTTTCCTTCAACAAAGGCTAATAACCATAGTTTTAGGAACTCTGTTGCGTAATTAGGGGTGAGAAATCTCTAGAGGGTTGGGGGTAGAAGTAGAGACCAAAATTTACGGTGTTCAACATAACATTAGTCTTGTTATGGTATTTAGGAAGTAGCAAGGATGTTAAA
>Ga0116227_10009838_pt1 | contig 17114 bp, 11 predicted proteins | sample S1TSphgellanicum_FD_89693 | JGI IMG/M metagenome (GOLD analysis project Ga0116227, IMG submission 89693) | Host-associated microbial communities from peat moss isolated from Minnesota, USA - S1T2_Fb - Sphagnum magellanicum MG | ecosystem: Host-associated > Plants > Peat moss > Unclassified...
GCCGAGTATCAGCAAGGTGAGCTGAAACGCACTCTCGGGGCTCTCAATCTCGTCCTCCTGGGCATCGGATGCATCATCGGCGCCGGCATTTTCGTGCTAACCGGCCGCGCCGCGGCGGAGTTCGCCGGCCCCGCCATCATGCTCTCGTTCATCATTACAGGCACGCTCTGCGCTCTCGTGGGCCTCTGTTACGCAGAGCTGGCTTCCGCGCTGCCCGTCTCCGGCTCGGCCTATTCCTACACCTATGCGTCTCTCGGCGAGGGCGCGGCCTGGGTCATGGGGCTGTTGCTGGTTCTCGAATATGGTCTTGCCGCCTCCACCGTCGCGGTGAGCTGGTCAGGCTATTTTGTCAGCCTTCTGGCGGACGCCCATCTGATCATTCCGCCCGCTCTGACGGCCGCCCCCGGTGTCGCGGTCAAGGATGCCGCGGGTGTGGTAATCGCGCATGGCGTGATGAACCTGCCGGCCATCGTGATCATCGGTCTGGTCACCCTGCTCCTGGTGAGGGGCGTGTCCGAATCGGCGACCGTCAACAACATCATCGTGTTCATCAAACTCGCCGTCGTCTTGGCCTTTATCGTGATCGGCTCGCACTATGTGCACCCAGCCAATTGGAGCCCCTTCGTGCCGGCCGAGATTCCGGTGCGGCCGCCGGGCACCAATATGGATATCTGGCATCAGATCGGCCGCGCGCTTCTGGCGGTGATCACCGGCGACAACTCAACCAAGTATGGCATCGGCGGGGTCATTCACGGCGCCGCGATCATCTTCTTCGCCTATCTGGGGTTCGAGGCGGTCTCCACGGCCGGCGCGGAGGCGCGCAATCCGGGACGCGACATGCCCATCGGCATTCTAGGCGCCCTGGTCGTTTGCACCGTCCTCTATATCCTGACCTCCGCCGTGCTGGTGGGGATCGTGCCCTATCAATCCCTGGATAATGCCGCGCCCATCGCCATCGCCGTCAATGCGATTGGGCTTCCCTGGTTCGCGGTCCTGGTGAAGGTGGGAGCCATCGCGGGCCTGACCAGTGTCATGCTGGTGCTGCTCTACGGCCAGACCCGGATCTTCTACACGATGTCCCGGGATGGTTTGCTGCCCACCGCCCTCGCCGCCGTCCACAAGACGTTCCGCACCCCCTGGATCAACACCATCATCGTGGGAGTTCTGGCGATGGGCGCGGCGGGTTTCATCTCCCTCGACGCGCTTTCCGATCTCTCCAACGTGGGCTCGCTGACGGCCTTCGCTCTCGTCTGCATCACCGTCATGTATCTGAGGTTTTCGGACCCGAAGCTCGAACGCCCCTTTCGCACCCCCCTGTTCCCGGTTGTGCCCATACTGGGCGCGGTGATGTGTCTCGTCTTGCTGCTCAGCCTGATGACGACCCCGGCCACCCGGAACTTCTTCCTGATCTATCTGGCGGTGGGGATCGTTCTCTATTTTGTCTACGGGCTCTGGAATTCGAAGCTGAGCAAGGGGTCGGCGTGACCGGCGGCGGCCCGGCGTCCACGGAGCCGCCCCACACCGCATAGAGGTCGTGGCGGCCTGACATCTATGAGCGGAGACTCCTCTCCGGACGCCTTGGAACTCCCGATCGCCCAGGTCCTGCCCGACCTTCGCGCGGCATTCGGGGAAAAGAACACCGCCGTATTGGTGGCGCCTCCCGGGGCGGGGAAGACGACCGGCGTTCCGCTGGCGCTGCTCGATGAGCCATGGCGGGCGGACGGCAAGATCATTGTACTGGAGCCTCGACGACTGGCCGCCCGCGCGGCGGCCGCGCGCATGGCGGAGACCCTGGGCGAGAGCGTTGGTCAGCGGGTCGGCTATCGCGTCCGGCTTGAGGCGCGGGTCTCGAAGGCGACGCGGGTGGAGGTGATCACCGAGGGCGTCTTCACCCGGATGATCCTGGACGATCCCGGCCTGGATGGCGTGGCGGCGGTTCTTTTCGACGAATTCCATGAACGAAGCCTGGACGCCGACCTGGGGCTCGCCCTGGCGCGAAACAGCCAGGCTCTGCTGCGGCCCGATCTGCGGCTTCTGATCATGTCCGCCACATTGGACGGCGCGCGGATCGCGGCGGTTCTGGATGACGCGCCGGTGATCGAAAGCGTGGGCCGGGCCTTTCCTGTTGAGACCCGGTATCTGGGTCGTGATCCCCGCGTGCGCCTTGAGGCCCAGATGGCGAAGGCGATCCGCGGCGCCCTCGCCTCGGAGAGCGGCGACATCCTCGCCTTTCTGCCCGGCCAGGCCGAGATCTTGCGCACCCAGGCGGACCTTCTGGATGGCGCGCTTCCGTCTGGCGTGGATGTGCTCCCGCTCTATGGCGCCCTGGATGTGGCGGACCAGGATCGCGCCGTGGCGCCCGCCGCTCCGGGGCGGCGAAAGGTCGTCCTGGCCAGCGCCATCGCCGAGACCAGCCTGACCCTGGCCGACGTGCGAATTGTCATTGATAGCGGCCTGGCCCGCCGGGCGAGATGGGATCCGGGCGCGGGCCTGACCCGTCTCGGCACCCATCGCGTGTCCCGCGCCAGCGCCGATCAGCGGCGTGGCCGCGCGGGGCGCACGGCGCCGGGTGTCTGTCTGAGATTATGGGACGAGGCCGAGACCCGGGCGCTCACGCCCTATGATCCCCCTGAGATCCTTGAGGCTGATCTTTCGCGCCTGGCGCTGGACCTGGCCCGATGGGGCGCCGCCGATGCGGCGGGGCTCGTGTTTCTGGACCCGCCGCCGCCGACGGCGCTCGCCGAGGCGCGGGAACTGCTGCGCGCTTTGGAGGCGCTTGATGCGCAAGGCGTCTTGACCGCCCATGGCGAGGCGCTCTCGCGCCTGCCCCTGCCGCCGCGTCTGGCTCATATGGTGCGGCTCGGCGCCCGATCCGGCCAGGGACCGCGGGCCGCCCATCTGGCCATGGTGCTGTCGGAGCGGGGGCTGGGCGGCGGCGACACTGATATCAGCCGGCGGGCCCAGGCCTTCGGGCGGATGGGGGGCGGCCGCGCCAAGGCGGCTCTGGCCGTGGCGCAGCGATGGGCGGAGCTTGCAGGACCGGCGGAGGATCGACGGCCTCTGACCGACGGCCTGCTGATCGCCGCCGCCTTCCCCGAGCGCATCGCCAAGGCGCGCGGGCCGGTGGGCGAGTTTCAGTTGAGCAGCGGTCGCGGCGCATTCCTGCATCCCACCGAGTCTCTGGCCAGGGCCCCCTGGCTGGCGGTCGCCGAGCTGGGCGGCGGCGCCAGTCGCGATCGCATCCTCCTCTGCGCCGAACTGGACATCGATGCTCTCCGCGCCGCCTTTCCGGCGCGCTTCGTCACCGAGGACAAGCTGGAGACCACCGCCGGCGGGGGTAAGCGGGCAAGGCGTCTGGTGCGGCTGGGCGCGCTGATCGTGGAGACCGAAGATCTGGCGGCCCCCAGCCCGGAATTGATCGCCCAGGCGCTGATGGACGACGTCGTGAGCGGGGGGATGACGGTCTTGCCCTGGGGACCGCTCGCCCAGGGCCTCCGGGCGCGCCTGGCCTTCCTTCGTGTCGCCGATCCTGTCTGGCCCGATGTCTCCGATGAGGCGCTTTTCGCGGGACGGGACGCGTGGTTGGCGCCGCTGCTGGCGGGGCGGAAGCGGCTTTCGGACCTGACGGACGCCGATCTCGCGGGGGCCATTCGACAGCTCGCGCCCTATTCGCTGATGGCGCGGCTGGATGCGGAGGCGCCGGCGTCATGGACCTCGCCGGCGGGTTCCCTGCACGGGATCGACTATGCCGCCGAAGGCGGGCCGCGCGTGGATGTGCGGGTTCAGGCCCTGTTTGGGCTTAGATCCCATCCGACCATCGGCCGGGACGTGCGCCTGGTGCTGGGCCTCCTTTCGCCGGCGGGGCGTCCCATCCAGCTGACTCGCGATCTGCCCGGTTTCTGGTCCGGCTCCTGGCGCGAGGTGCGCAAGGAGATGCGGGGCCGCTATCCGAAACATCCGTGGCCGGAGAATCCCGCCGAGGCGCCCCCGACACTCAGAGCCAAACCGCGGAGCTGATTAGGCGAGCGCCCCGGCCCATTTGAGGGCCGAGCGGAGGATTTCGTCCAGATCGTCGTGGGCGGGGCGCCAGTCCAGGGTGGCGTTCAGGCGGGTCACGTCCGAAAAATATCGCGGCGGATCGCCTGGTCGCCGGGCAGCCCGGCGTTTGTTGAGCGTCCGGCCGAGGACCTTTTCCAAGGCCGCGACGAGCTCCAGGACCGTGTAGCCGCGACCATAGCCGAGATTGAGGGTCGTCCCGGCGCCGCCTGCCTCAAGATAGTCCAGTGCCGCCACATGCGCCGCGGCCAGATCGGAAACGTGGATATAGTCCCGCTCGCACGTGCCATCGCGCGTGGGATAGTCGTCGCCGAAGATTTCCAGGGTGTCGCGTTTACCGATGGCGGTTTCCACGGCCAGCTTCACGAGGCCCGCGGCGTCCGGGTTCCTCTGACCCGTCCGGCCCGCCGGATCGGCGCCGGCGACATTGAAGTAGCGCAGGCGCGCCACGCGGAACGCGGGATTGACGGCCTCCAGATCCGCCAGCATCCGCTCGCTCATGAGTTTTGAGGCGGCATAGGGGCTGACCGGCGCGGTCGGCGCATCTTCGGCGCAGGGGCAGACCTCGGTTTCGCCATAGACCGAGGCCGTTGAGGAGAAGATGAAGCGCCTGACGCCCGCCTCGACGCAGGCGGTGGCCAGGCTCAGGGTCGCGCAGGTGTTGTTGCGATAATATTTGGCCGGCTCGGCGACGGACTCCGGCACCGATATGCTGCCGGCGAAATGCATGACGGCGTCGATGCCCTCGTCCGCGAACAGACGTTTCACCAGGGTGGTATCGGCGACGTTTCCAAGATGCAAGGCCACCCCGGCGGGAACCGCCTCCCGGAAGCCCGTGGAGAGATCATCGAGAACCACCACCTCCCGGCCGGCGTCCAGAAGGGCCAGGACAGCATGGCCGCCGATATAGCCGGCGCCGCCGGTGACAAGGACTTTGCTCATGCGGCGAGGCTATAGCCCGCGGCTCAGGCTAGGAGAAAGCTCATCTTGGCGTTGGGCTCCAGAACGCGGCGTCCGGTCGTGATGGCAGTGAAGGAATCTTCGGCCGCGTCGAGGGTGATCTCGATATCTTCCGGCGTCATGGCGGCGCAGAGGAACATGTTGTGCCAGGGGTGGGTATAGACGCCGCGCGCGAGCATCTGGGAGCACCAGGCGAAACCGAGGCGAAGATCAGGGTCGTCGTCGAAGAGGAACAGCGGCATGGTCACGGGGCCGGTCTGGCGAAAGCCGAGACCCGCCGCCTTGGCCCGCGCCGCCAGCCCCGCGCGAAGGCTCGAACCAAGCCGCTCCATATGCTCCAGATAGTCCGTCTCGGTGACCCGGCTCAGGGTTTCTAGCGCCGCCGCCATGGGCGCGGCCTGGAACCAGAAGGATCCCGTGGCGTAGATGGCGCCAGCGGCGCGGCGGGCCTTCTCGGAGCCCAGGAGCGCGGAGATGGGGTGGCCATTGGCAAGGCACTTGCCCCAGCTCGACAGATCCGGCTGGACGCCAAGTTTCGACCAGCTGCAATCGCGCGCGATGCGCAGGCCCGCGCGAACATCATCCACCACCAGGAGGGCCCCGGCGGCATCGCAAAGTTCTCGCGCCCGGCGGGCATAGGCGCCCTCCGCCGGGGCCTGGTCGATGAAGGCGTCGTGCTTGAGGGGCGTGGCGAAGATGGCGGCGAGATCATCGCCGGCTTTGGCCACCGCCGCTTCAAGGCTCGCCACGTCGTTATAGTCGCAGAAGATCTGATGGGCCTTGTCGCCCGGTGTCACGCCAGCGGATCGGGTCGGGCACCAGGGATGGGCGCCATGATAGGCGCCCTTGGCGAAGATCACCGTGTTCCGCTTGGTGTGAGCCCGGGCGATCATCAGGGCCATCTGGGTGGCGTCGCCACCGTTCTTGCAGAAGAGCGCCCAGTCTGCATGGGTGACGAGGCCCACCAGGCGCTCGGCCAATTCCACGATGAGCGGGGAGGGTCCGGTCATGGTGTCGCCCACGGCCAGCTGCGCCATGAAGGCGCTATCGATGGCCGGATCGCCGTAGCCCATGAGATTGGGCCCATAGGCGCACATGAAGTCGATCAGCTCATGGCCGTCGGCGTCCCAAAGGCGCGCGCCCTTGGCCCGGGAGAAGAATTGCGGATAGTCCTCGGGAAGAAGGCGCGTGGATTGATGGCCGTACATGCCCCCAGGGATCACGGCGGCGGCGCGATCACGCCATTGCTTTTCCTGGCTTCCGTCGCGCACGCGGCTCTCCATGGGTCATTGTCGCTGGGCCACCATACGATGGTCCTGGCGCAAAGCCATGGGTTTGGGAGGCCCCGGGGCCGCGTCCCTCTGGACAGAACTGGGTCCTGCGTTCGCCAGGATCAGCTGGGAAAGCTCGCCGGTGTATTATCGGATCATCAACCAGCCCACGCAGATCCGGTTGGGGGGCTGGCCGCCGTGGACTGGTCGCTTGCTGGCCTCGATTGAAAGCCCGAGTCCGAGCAGCATTCAGGGATGACAATCAGGATGGCGCACGGGAAGAGATGAAAAAGCTTTCGCCCTGCCAATCAGCCGCTGGAGTTCCCTGACTTGGGCGCGGCCCCCAGGATCTTGGCGGCGGCTTTTTCCGCGATGGCGACGATCGCGGCGTTGGGCATGGCGTTGGGGATGATGGGCATCACCGATGCGTCGATCACGCGCAAGCCGGTGACGCCTCGTACCCGTAGGTCCAAGTCGACGACGCTGGCCGCGTCGGCGCCCATCCTGCAGGTTCCCACCGGGTGGTAGAACGGCGACACCGCCTTGCGGATATAGGCGAGCCAGTCGGCGTCGCTCGTGACGGAGGGGGCAGGCAGGGCCCTGGCGCTCCGCCACGGGGCGAGCGCCGGCCCCTCACCGAGACTCGCGCATAGGCGGACGGCGGCCAGGTAGCGATCCACGTCCAGGGGGTCGCCCAGATAGTTGGGGTCGATCCGCGCCGGGGCCAGGGGATCGGACGAGACGAGGGTTACCGCGCCCCGGCTGTGGGGCTGCATCAGGCAGGGAACCAGGGAATAGGCGTGGGCCGGAGCCGGACCCGTGGCGGCGGTGGTGAAGGGTGCGTCCACGGCCATGATCTGGATATCCGGCGCGGTGTTGGCGCTGAGGCCGCTTCGGGCGAAGAGAACCGCCTCCCCGTGATTGTAGTGAGATGGGGGCAGGGGCGTGGCGGCTTCATAGACGATGCCGCACAGGGGGTGGTCCTGAAGATCGCGGCCGACGCCGCGCGCGTCCAAGCGGGGCCGGATGCCGAGCGTGGCGAGGGCCGCCGCGTCGCCGATGCCAGACAGCATCAGGAGGCGGGGCGAGTCGATCGCGCCGGCGCAGAGCAGGGTTTCCCCCGCCTGGATGTAACTGACCCGCCCGGCCGACCGAGCCCGCACGCCGATGCAGCGATCGCCGTCGAATTCCAATCCCAGAACCTGGGCGCTGGTGAGAACCGTCAGATTCGAGCGCGCCAGGACGGGATGGAGATAGGCGGTGGATTCGCTGTCCCGGCGGCCATCACGAATGGCAAACTGGTTCCAGGCGACACCCTCCATCGCCACGCCGTTGAAATCGGCGTTGAAGCCGTGGCCGCCCGCCACCGCCGCATCGACAAAGGCCTGGGCGAAGGGGCTACGCAAGCTGGGCGCGGGCCGGATGACGGATATGGGGCCATCCGCGCCGCGAAGGGTATCCGCGCGCCCGTCGAACGCCTCGCTGGCCTTGAAGTATGGCAGGAGATCCGCATAGCCCCAGCCGGGACAGTCCCAGGCGTCGAAGATCGCGGCGTGACCGCGCTGATGGCCCAGGGCGTTGATGGACGATGAGCCGCCGAGGACCTTCCCCCGGGGATAGGCCAGGACGCGGCCGTCCAGGGCCGCCTGGGGCGTGGTCCCGTAGCCCCAGTCGAAGGCTCCGCCGATAAGCCCCGGCCATGCCTGGGGGTCGGCGAGGCGCGGATCGCCATCCGGCCGACCAGCCTCGATGAGCACGACCTTGCGGTGAGGGTCGGCGGAGAGCCTGTTGGCGAGAATACAGCCGGCCGTGCCGGCGCCGATTATTACCACATCGGCGCCGCGCGCAGCCGTCCCTTCCGCCTTGGCCGATAATCCGACCCCCACGGCCGCCATCGCCCTGGTCATCGCACGTCGGGTGAAGGCGCCGGGAGGCATGACGGGATCAGTAGACGTATTTGAGGGTCAGCATCCCGCTGATCGGCTCCAGCGGCAGCTTGCCACCGAAAAGGCCGGGGATGAGGGCGATGCCATCGTAATAGTGATGCTCGTCGGTCAGGTTCTTGCCCGCGGCGGTGACGCTCCAATGACCCCCGGCCAATTGCCAAGTCACCGAGGCGTTCAGCCGCTCCGACGGCTGGATAAAGCCCACCACGGTTTCGGCCGCGTCGGAGTAGTGAGAACTGCGATAGGCGAAATCGCTTGCCAGGATGAAGGCTCCGCCGCGCAGGACTTCCGGCGTGATGCGCCAGGTTCCCCCCACCTGCGCCTGGACGTGGGACACCAGGGGAAGCTGGGTGGCGTGGGCCTGGGCGGCCGAGGTGTCGGGATTGAGTTCGTCATAACCGTCGTTGGTGAGGGTGAGGTTCGAGAAAAGGGTCAAGTCCTTTACCGGCGTCACGGTCCCCTCCAACTCCAGGCCATAGACATGGGCCTGGGCGGCGTTCTCGGTCTGGGCGCTGCCGCCGCTGGTAATGACCGTCTGCTGCAGATTATCCAGTTGCTCATAGTAGAAGGCGGCGTTCAGCCGGGCCCGGCGATCCCAGAATTCCATCTTGGCGCCGGCCTCGTAGGACCAGGCCGTTTCCGGCTGGTAGGGCAGGCCGAACACCGAAGTGCTGGCCACGGCCAGGCCGTTGAAGCCGCCGGCGCGATAGCCCCGCGAGATTGTGGCGTACGTCAAGAGGGTGTCGCTGACCTGATACTGCGCGGTGAATTTCGGCGTCCAGACGTTATCGGATAGCTTGGTGACGTCGCTGCCATAGACGAACGGGAACGCGAAGCCGTTCTGGATCGCGCCGTTGAAGTGCTTCTGGTCATCGGTGTAGCGCAGGCCACCGGTCAAGGTCAGCTTGTCCGTGACTTTGAAATCGGCCTGGCCATAGGCGGCGTAGCTGCGAGACGTGGTGGTGAAGGACGTGGGCAGGAGCGAGACGGGATAGGGCGCCACGGTATCGGCGCCGAAGGTGTCGGTGATGGCCTCGTGGGCGCTCTCGTCGAAAAAGAACAGGCCGCCAATATAGTGCAGGCGGCCCTCGAAGGCGTCGCCCACGGCCTGGAATTCCTGGGTGATCTGGTGCTGGTGGGCGACATTATCCCGGTCGAATCCGGCCTCTGTCGGCGCCCCGGGGAAGGGATTGAATCCGCCGGAGAAATCGAGGGTCCAATAGTCGCTGGTCTGGGCCAGGGCGGTGATGGAGCGCAGGGTCAACTGGCCGATCCGATAGCCCAGGGTGAGGGATTGGCTGGTTTCCACCAGATGGGCGGCGGACGGATATGGCGAGGCGGTGTCGCCATAGGGAAGCAGCGGTGCGCCGGTGTCGGGATTGGTCGGTGTGAAATACTGGCCATCGCCATAGGTGTGCACATACCCCGCCCGCAGAACCGCGGTGAACGGGCCGGTGTCCACCAGGCCCAGGCTCGCCCGCAGGGCCTCATTGGTCATCTTGCCGACGGTGCGGTCCAGGGTTGTGTCATGCTGCCAGCCGTCAGTGTCGGTGAAAAGGCCGGAGACAGCCAGGCCAAGGTGCGGCCCGATGGGGGTTCCGACGCTGAACTGCGCGCGCTTGTCGCCGAAGCTGCCATAACCTAATTCGCCATTGAGCCACTCAGACCCGTCCGGCTGGCGGGTGATGAACTTGATGGCGCCGGTCATGGAATTGCGGCCGTAGAGCGTGCCCTGCGGTCCGCGCAGCACCTCTATCCGCTCCAGATCCCCCAGCTCGATATTGGCCGCGGACAGCCGTGATTGGTAGACGTCATCAATATAGAGCGCCACTGGCGACTCCGACGTGATCAGGCCGCCCGACAATTCGGCGTCGCCGCGCATGTCGATGGCGATGGCCGAGGGCGAGGCGGTCACCTGTTGAATAAGCAGGCTGGGTACGCTGCTGGAAAGGTTCTCCACCTTGTTCAACTGGCGCGTCGCCAAAGAGGCGCTTGTCAGGGCGGTGACGGCCACCGGTGTGTTCTGAAGGTTTTCGGAACGACGCTGCGCTGTCACCACCACTTCTTCCACCCGCCCAGTCGCTGGCGCGGCCGGCGCGGCGGGCGCGGCCGCCTGGGCCTTGGCGGTTCCCGCATGCAAGACCGTGAGCAGACAGCCAAGCGACGCTCCGCCCATCCACCGTGACAACTTCGACATGAGACCCCCTTCGCCCTCGTCCCGGGCCGCTCGGCAATCCGCGCCGATCCTGACGCCGTCGGGGCCCGTTCGAGGCGCCCGTGCGCGATTGGCTTTTCGGAGGGGCGGAGGGTCAATCCGCCCGCGAATAATGTCCGGCCAGTGGATAGCTTGACCTTAAGGTCAAGATGACGCCGACAAAACGACCAAAGGCCGGAGCCTTCAGCGCTGAATCGAGGCGAGGAACCCGGGGTGCATGGGAGGAAACGCGAGACGCTCCTCGCCGATCGATTAGCCGCTGCAGCTCCCGGACTTCGGCGCGGCCACGGCATAGATCATCACCCCCGTGGCCACGGCGAGGTTGAGGCTGTCGGCGCGGCCCAGCATGGGAATCTTCACCGTGACGTCACAGACCGCGGCGAGCTCAGGGGTGAGGCCGGCCTGCTCGTTGCCCATGAGGATAAGCGTGGGGTCGGCGTAAGGCGCAGCGCGAAAGTCGGTTTGGGCGGTCAGTAGGGTTCCGATGATAGCGCCGGGCCATATGGGGCGCCAAGATAAAAAACCCGCCAGGTCCGTGGTGATGATCGGTACGGCGAAGATCGAGCCCATGGTGGCGCGAACGGCCTCCACCGAGAAAGGATCGCAGCACTCGCCGATCAGGATCACCCCGCCGCACCCCGCCGCGTCGGCGGTGCGGATGATGGCGCCGAGATTGCCCGGGTCACGGACGGCTTCCAGGCCGACCCAGCACCGGGCCGAGCGCGGGTCCAGGCTGGCCAGGTCAGTGCGCGCCTGGTCGAAGACGCCCAGGACCGCCTGGGGATTCTCCCGCCGTGAAATCTTGGCGAGGATGGCTTCGGTCACAAGCAACGTCTCGGCCGAGGCCGCCGCCGCCTGGCGCAACAGGGGGTGGTCCGCCGCGGCTTCGCCATGCAGGAGAAGGCGCGGCTTTCGGCCGAGACTGACCGCCTCGGCGACACTGCGCAGGCCCTCGACCAGAAAGAGGCCGGTCTCCTGGCGTTCGCGGCGCATATGCAGCGCGCGCACGGATTTCACCGTGGGATTGGCGAGGGAGCTGATGGCGCGGCTGGTCATGGGGCTCGCCACCGCGCGAAGAAAGAGACGCCCACCCCATAGCGCCCGCTTTCTTCGGTGAGCGCCAGTTCGCCCCAATCGATATGGCCGCCACGCCCCGCCAGACACTGGGCCATCAAGCCGGCCAGGGCGAGACCGGTCAGACGTTCCGAATAGGCGTTGATGAGAAGAAAGCGCGCGTCAGGCGTCAGAAGCGCGGCGCAGCCGGCCATGAGCCCCGGCAGGTCCTCATAGAGGCGCCAGACTTCGCCGGAGGGACCCCGTCCATATTTCGGCGGATCGAGAATGATCCCCTGATAGAGCTCGCCCCGGCGGACCTCGCGACGGACATAGACCCGGGCGTCCTCGCAGATCCACCGGATCGGCGCTTCGGCGAGGCCCGCGGTCACGGCATTGGCGCGCGCCCAGCCCACAGCCTTCTTCGAGGCGTCCAGATGGGTCACGGCTGCGCCGGCCGCCGCCGCGACCAGACTGGCCAAGCCAGTATAGCCGAACAGATTGAGGATCCGCGCGCCCGTCGGGCCTTGGTTAAGGGTATCCGCCAGCCAGGCCCAATTGGCGGCTTGCTCGGGAAAGACCCCTAGATGGCGAAAGGCCGTGAGGCGCGCCTCGAAGCGAATGTCGCGCCAGGTCATGGGCCAAGTTTCTGGGTGCGACCTCTCGAGCGGACGATCCCGAAAACGCCAGCGCCCCTGGTCGTCGTCGCCGGCTCCTTCAAAGACCGCGTCGGCCCGGTCCCATTCCGCCTGATCCAGAGCGGGCGCCCAGAGGCATTGCGCCTCGGGCCTGATCACGCGGACCAGGCCGTAGCGCTCCAGTTTGCGCCCGCCGCCACTGTCCACCAGACCATAGTCCGCCCAGGCCGGCGCGCTCATCACCAAGGGCGCGGCGGCGATCGCGGGCGGGGAGAGGGAACTCATTCTTAGCCGCTTACCCGCACAGGACGCGCGCGGTCCAGCGGAAGGGCGTGCGGCGACCTTGCGGCTCAAGGGGATTTCCCCTTAAACAATGCCCATGATTGATCCCCTCAGCCTCGCCCCGGAGCTCAGGAGGCCACAGAGATCTGGCCGCAAAGCCAAGGGTGACGGCCATCTTCGCCGCGCGGAAATCCTGCGCGCCGCGGAGGGCATATTCGTTGCTGAGGGCTATGAGGGCGCGACGATCCGCAAGATCGCCGACGAGGTGGGGGTCTCCTCCACCTGCCTCTACACGCATTTTCGGGACAAGGATGAGATCTTGCTCGAAATCTGCACCGCCGCCCTGGAGGAGTTGCTAGAGCTCAATAGTCAGATCGCCGCCCTGCCGGTGGACGCCGTTGAGCGGACGCGTCTCATGCTGCGCGCCTATATCGAGTTCGCCCTGCGCAACCCCAATGCCTATCGCCTTGTCTTCTGCGCCCCGTCCCTGGCCACGCGGGGCCAACGCGCAGTGACAGCCAAGGAGATCGGCGACCAATGCGGGGAACGTTTCCTGGCGGTTGTGACTGAGATCGCCAGGGAGGGTCGCCTGAAGACCGGGGACCCGTCGACCGTGCATCAGGCTCTTTGGGGAGCCTGTCATGGTCTGGTCTCTCTGATGATCACCAAGCCGGACCGGGATTGGGCCTCGGCGGATGACTTGACCGCGGTTCTGGTGGACGGACTGCTGTTTGGGCTGATCAGCGACTAGGGCGCCGCCCAAAAGGCCGTTAGGCTTGCGTCGCCATGCGGGGCCTTCGAATCACCTCAGGCAAACCCAAAAGGTCCGGGGACGTCGCCGATCATGCTGGTGTGGCTGATCAGGCCGTGCGCCTCGTCCCAAAGATGCAGCATATAGCCGCATGGCCCCGCGTGAGACCGTGGCAAGGCCTCGGGCGCGAGCTGGAGATCGATCTGAGTCGTGGTGCTGGGGCTGGTGCAGACCACCGTGCCCGCCCAACGTCGCAACATGGAGCGATGGACGTGGCCGCATATGAGAATCTGAACCTGCGGGAATCGCGCGACGACCTCCTCAAGTGGGCCGGCCGCGCGGTAGCGATATTTGTCCATGTAAGGAATGCCGCTGAAGAAGGGCGGATGATGCATCATCAGAAGCGTCGGCTTTTCGCTTCCCCGCTCCAGGGTGGATGACAACCAGGCGAGCCCGTCGGCGTCCATATGTCCGTGGTGTTTGCCGGGAACCGAGGAGTCGAGCCCGACGATGCGGATCGCGTAGTCATCGATACAATAGTGCAGGGGCCCCTGCTCAGGCAGATAACCGTGGTCGAGAAACGCGGCGCGGAAATTCTCGCGATGATCATGATTGCCGGGGATCACAAGATAGGGAGAATCGAGGCGCTCCAACAGCTCGCGCACCATGGCGTATTCACGGGGATGACCCTCATCGACGAGGTCTCCCGTCACCAGCACCAAGTCCGGCCCGCGGTCCAAACGGCTCAGATGCGCGATCGCCCGCGCCACCTGCTCATTGGAATCGACGACACCCTTATAGAGCTCGCCCCGGGGACGGACGTGCAGGTCTGAAAGTTGCGCAATGAGCATGTCGTTTGCCTCCTGACCCCGCCGGCGAACATGATCAAGGGGTTTCCCCGCTCTCAGGCGCCGCACGCCCGCGCCGCCGTCGCCGCGCCCGGTCGCGCCGAGGCGGGCGCCGCGAAGACCGCGAAATAGCCGAGGCCGCCCTGGAGGGGCTTTAAGTCCACCAACCGGTAACCGGCGGCGGAAAGTTCGCAGGTCAGGAGCTTGGGCGGCGTACCATGGGCCTGTGTCGGGCGGTCCAGTTCCTCAATGCCGAGCCGGCCGCCGGGTCTGAACGCCGGCGCCAATCTGGCCAGCAGGGCCATGGGTTGCTGGATCTCGTGGTACATGTGGACCATGATGGCGGCGTCGATGGACCCGGGCGCGAGCCGGGGGTCGCCCTCGGCGCCCCTCAGGATGTCGACGTTCGTGAGGCCTGCCTGTCTGATCGTCTCTCGCAGCTGATCCAGGTAAGCGGGCGTGACGTCTTCGGCGAAGACGAGGCCCCTCGGGCCGACGAGTCTCGCCAAACGCAGCGTATCGTAGCCGCTGCCCGCGCCAATATCGGCCACGCGCATCCCGGGCCGCAGGTTCAGCCGGCCGACGATCTGGTCCACCTCGTGGGCGGCGTCCCGGTAGGCGGGATTGCTCCAAATCGGGCTGACGATGTCCGCCACGGGTCGCGCAACATCGCTCGGTTGACCCGCTGAATCGGTCGTCAGCGCCAGGACGGCGAGGACCAGAAAGGCGATCATCGGCGGTCACTCCAGCGCGTTGGCGGTTATTCAAGACGCGGGCGGGACGCCCACGCTCTTTGGACGACAAAGGTCATCGCCCGCCGGGGGTTGTGGCAAGTGACAAGGCGCCTCCCGAGCCGACGACGTCACTGGAGCCCGGAGTCGCGGCGGCATAGCCGTACACGCCGCGTTTGAGGTCGGCGCGCAGGGTGAGTGGGGCCTCGCCGCCGTTCAGGCGGGCGCGATAGACCTGGGTGGCTTCAAGGACGCGCATGACATAGTCGCGGGTTTCGGAAAACGGGATGCACTCCACGAAATCGAGCGGGTCCGACTCCGAGCCGCGGGGATCGCCGCAGACGCTCGTCCACTGGTTCGGCCGCCCGGGGCCGGCATTATAGGCGGCGGCGGCGAGCACGTAGGAGCCGCTGAACTGATCGACCAGCTGGCCCAGAAACGCGGAGCCGACCCGCATATTGTAGTCGGGATCCTCCAGCCGACCCGCGCCGAGCCCTGAACGGCGCGCGACGCCGCGCGCCGTGGCGGGCATGAGCTGCATCATGCCAAGGGCGCCCGTCCCGGACCGGGCCATGGGGTCGAAGCTGCTTTCCTGGCGCACGATGCCCAGAATGAAGGCCGTCTCCGGCGCGGACACGTCACCCGGCGGCATACGCACGGGATAGCCGCGCTCCGGGAGAATGAACCCCCGCTTGGCCGCGTTGCGCACCACGCGCATGGCCAGTTCCTGCTCGCCCTGGCCGATGGCCAGATCCACGAGTTGAGCTTCGCTCACCGCATCGGGGAGGCTTTCGGAGAGGCCCGTGACGAAAGTGCGGAAGCCCTCGTGATTGCCAATCCGCGCCAGAAGACGGGCCGCGGCGACGGCGTCATTGGCCTCGAAGGCGCCCCGGGCCTCCGGCGTGATGACAGGATCGTGACCCAGAACGATCTTGGTCTCGCCGGCGCGGGCGGCGGCCAATTGTCCATAGAATGTGGTCTGGTGCCGCGCCGCCTGGGCATAGAAGAGCTGGGCCGCGAGCGGATCGCCTTGGGCCTCCGCGGCGCGCCCGCGCCAATAGAAGGCGCGGGCCTGGGTGATCGGCGACTGGCTCAAGGTCGCGAGGCGCGCGAAGTGCGCGTCGGCGCGGGCGGGATCCTTCAGGCGGGAGAGGGCGATCCAGCCGGCGAAGAACTGCGCCTCGGCCGCCGCGGTTCCTGTGGCGACGCCCGCGTGGGTGGCCGCCTGATAGGCCTTCGCGCTGTCGCCCATCTGCAGGGCTTCAATGACCAGGGAGCCATGCCGCCAGAGCTTATCGGCCGCCGCTTCCGAGGGCAGTTCGGCGGGCAGGTAGCCGATCAGGGAAAGCGCGCCATAGACATCGCCGGCCTCGTGCAGGGCCAATAGGCGCTCGTAGATGATCCCGGGGTCGGACTGATCAGTGGCCGGCAGGGCTGCGATGAGGTCCGGGGCGTTTCGATCCCGCCGCTTGAGCGCCATGCGCGCCTGGGCCACCGCCTGACGGTCAGGGGGGAGGAGGGGCATGAGATCCTCGGCGGCCTGATCCTGCGGCCCATAGAGGAGGAAGTCTTCGCGGGCCACATCGTCCGCGGTGGTGAGGACATCCGCGAAGCGGGCCCTCATATCCTGTTGGGTGGCGGCGTCAGAGGGCAAGGTGCGCCAGGCGCGCCGGATCACCTCGACGGCTTTGCTGGCCTGGCCGTCAGCGCGCAGGGCGGAGGCGAGGGCCATGGCGCCCTGGGGCGTGACCGGCGCCTGACCGCCAAACCAGGCGACCGTGGCTTGTGGAGACAGACCCGACTGGTTGAGTAGTTTTTCGGCGGCGACCTGACGCCGGGACGCGCGGGGCCACCCGGCCAGTTCACGCCGAGCTTCGTCGGCCTGAGCCCAATTCAGCCAATCCGGCGTGGCGTCGGCCAAGGCCCAAAGCGCGATCTTGCGGGCCAGGGGATCGGCCGTCGCCGCCATGACGGCCTGGACCCGCGCCCCGTCGCCGGATTTGGCGGCTCTCAGCGCCTCTTCGACCGCGGCGGTGTCTTGTCCCGGCCGCATCGTCGCCACGGCCGGAATCGGCGTGTCGCTCGACAGGACCTGAGCACTGGCGACGCCCGTGGCCACCAGCGCCACGCTGAGCAGAAACGATGCGGGCGACAGGCGCAGAGCCAAGATCACACCCCCCGAAAGCCTGGGCCTCGACATCCATGCGGAACAGGGCCCCGACCCGCTCATGGGACGGATCGATTGCCGAGTCCCTGTCCGAGTCCCTATGTTCTCGGAGAATCGTCCCGCCGCAACTCTACGCGTCACTTTTTGCGAGCCTTTGCACGTTGATGAACCCAAATCTTTTCAAGGGCGTGTTCAC
>Ga0116227_10009839_pt1 | contig 17114 bp, 14 predicted proteins | sample S1TSphgellanicum_FD_89693 | JGI IMG/M metagenome (GOLD analysis project Ga0116227, IMG submission 89693) | Host-associated microbial communities from peat moss isolated from Minnesota, USA - S1T2_Fb - Sphagnum magellanicum MG | ecosystem: Host-associated > Plants > Peat moss > Unclassified...
AAACTCATTTGGGTGCTCGCAGCGTGGCTCCCCCCATACTTGAACCACACGCTGGATCCTGGCATCGCCGATTCGTTCCTAGGAATCTTCCCGGGCGTCATGATCGTGCCGCTAGTGCTTCCATTGGGATACCTCTGGAAGACGTACGTGACCACGCCGGGCGACCGGTGGCGATAGCTGTTGACGAAACCACTGTGTTCGGCGCCTCTCGCCGCTCTCTTGGTTTTCTTGCAGGTAAGATCCCTGCGATGATCCCCAAAGTTTTAATCGGACAAGCGTTGACGTCCGAAGGCACGGCTCTAGAGGCGTTGCAAAGGCGTGCATCGTCTACCTGGGGTCGAGGCTGTGTAAGTGACCTGGGGATCCAAGCCCTTGTGAAGCGTGCCGAAGCCGAACAACTGCGGTGCGTTATCAGCGCGCGGAGGACTATCATTGGTTCTAGGTGATTCAGGTTCAGCTTGTCCATCAGCAGCGCTGGATTTGGCGAGCGTGCGCTCTACATAACGGACGGTGCCCATTGGAATGCAGCATCAGCATATGCAGGGTGGACCAGGGAACCGCGCACATCGCGGATCAGGTGCAGCCTCATCTTGAGCAACTGAGCGAGCGATTGTGCCAAGGCTACAGTGGCTTCATGGAGCATCTCTGGATCGATCTCGAGTTATGTCCCTCCAGCGCGGATCACCGTCCTCAGCGGACATTCCGCTTCCAAAAGCGCGTAGCTCCAATGAACAACTTGAAACGCCTTGGCCTTCCCGTTCCCCTCAATGCAGTCGATCTAACAAACGTAGGCCACTTCAGCGTCAGACCGGACTATTTCGAACTCGCTCAGGTCCCGTTATCCGATGTCTCCCCTTACCTGCTGAACGTAATACACAGAGAATCTACGGTGCTTGAAAGGAAGAGTGCTCGACTGGGAGGATTCAATGCGAAGGCGTTTCGCCAGGATATTTCGAGCTATATCGAGGAGAACTGGCCTTCGCGAAAGCGGACCTGGCGAAATGACGGCGCCGGGACGTGAGCGAATGGGCCGCCTCGTCTCACAATAATTATTCAGTCGCCCAGTCGCTCGCCAAAGAGCTTCTGGAGGCATTTTCTGAAAAGCCGCTTATTCCGATCTCAGAGTGCGGCAATCGCATCTGCCATCCTTATTGCCCCGCTTGGCCCCAGCATGTGGGGTGCAGTGTGGGCATTCATTGCCGGCAAAGATGATGTGATTCCGCCCTTCGGATTCGCGATGTTTTTTTATGTGGTTGCGTTGCCGATCGGAATCATTCTGGGTCCGCCCGCACTATTCATGCTGGCGAAGGCAGGGCGCCTTGCTTGCTGGAGCGCTACACTCATCGGCGTGATTGCGGGATTGATGATATCAGCTCTGCTTCGCTTGCCGATACCGGCTTATGCCCCGATAGGACCGGCTTGGGCACTAATTTTTTATATGGTCTGGAAACTCGGGCCGGAACCGACTGACAGTTTTGCCATAAATTGGATTCGCGGGTTCTACCGTAGAAGGTCATGACTATCCGCGTACGTCGCAATATCAGACATTGACTCCGGGACTCTCACCGTTACAGTAAGATCGGCAAAAACACCTTTCGGCAAGGGCAATGGATTTATGGCTCGAGATATCATCTTCACAAAGAAAGCAGCAAAACCGCCGGCTACGTATAGCCAGGCGGTCAGAGCCGCCGGGCTGATATTCGTGTCCGGGACCGCACCGCATGACCCTCAGAGCGGAACCGTGGTCGGGGCTACCATTCAGGAGCAGACGCGCCAGTGCCTGAAGAACATCCAGGCCATTTTGGAGGCCGCTGGCAGCTCATTGGAAAAAGTTGTGAGCGTCACCGTCGTGTTGGCGGACGAGGAAGATTTCGCGGGCATGAATGAAGAATGGCTGAAGTGGTTTCCTTCGGATCCGCCCGCGCGCCAGGGCGCAAAGATGCCGGTAAAGTCGCCTGGCCTCAGGGTGTCGCTGGCTGCGGTCGCTGAGGCGTAGCCAACGCCGGAAGCGCAATCAATCCTCGTACGCCGTCTCCGGCAAGGTCTGTCCGCCGTCGATCACCAAACCTTGCCCCGTGATGTAGGCTGCCTCATCGCTGGCGAGAAAAACCGCCGCATGACCTATTTCGGCGACCGTGCCGAGGCGCCGCATCGGCACCGCCGCTTCCATGCGGCGCAAGTAGTCCGGCCCCATGTCATTCAGGCCTTCCGTCGCGATGTTGCCCGGCATGATGGCGTTGACGGTGATGCCGAAGCGCGCCACTTCGAGGGCCGCCGTGCGCATGAATCCCAGCTGCCCCGCCTTGCTGGCGCCGTAGTGCGTCCACCCGGGATAACCCGTGATCGGACCGGTGATCGAGGATGTCAGGATCACCCGCCCGAATTTCTGCGCCTGCATCGGCTTGAGGCACGCCTGCACCGACAGAAACGTACCCTTGAGGTTCGTGTCCATCACCGTGTCGAAATCCGCCTCGCTCATGCTCTCCAGTTTGGCCGAGGGAAACATGCCCGCGTTTGCGCACAGCACGTGAACCGCGCCGAACGCCTGCAGCGTCGCCTCGACCATGGCCTGCATGTCCTCGCGCAGGGTCACGTCGGCGCTGAAACTCTGCGCAGTGCCGCCCGCCGCGGTGATTTCCGCCATCACGCTGCGCGCCTCGCCGAGGTTGCGCGACACCACCATCACCTTGCAGGCCGCCGCCCCGAAGCACAACGCGATGCCGCGCCCGATACCCTTGCTCGCGCCGGTGACGATGACGCTGCGACCCTTCACCGAATCAAACAAAGTACCGCCTCCCGTGAAAGAATCCGTCCAGAAACTCCTGCGCCAGCTTCACCGTGCCCGCCGTGTAGGCTGCGCCCAACCGCTGCGCAAACGTCAGTTCGCCGCGCGACGCCAGCCACGCTGTCAACAATATTCGCCGCAACACCACCCATGTCGGAATCTCGGCCTCTTCCTGTCGCGACACGCTCGCCACCGTGCGGTAGCCCTTGAGCCACGCCTGCAGCACATCGGGTATGAACGGCTCATGTTCGATGAAACTGATCGCCGCGGCAAAATCATAGAGAAACCAACTGAAGCCGCAGTCATCGAAATCGATGATGCGCAAATGCGTGCCGTCCACCAGCAGGTTGGCGAGTCGCAGATCCGCGTGCACCAGACCAAACTGCTGCGCACCGCGGCCGAAGCGATTCAGGCGCCGGCGGATCATCACCAACGCCCGCTCGATGCACTGCGCTCCCTGCTCGCTCAATCCCAACGCAGCGCCCCAGGGCCCCCAATGGGCGCGCGGCCCGACCATGTCATCCACGTCCCACCGCTTGCGGCGAAATCCTGCCGGCAATGTCCAGCTCCGCGCATGCGCATGCATGCGCGCCGTCAGCGCACCCAGCTTCTCGAACCACTGCGCAACGTCGCGATTCGGATCGGGCTCCTGCCCCGGAAGCCGCTCGAACGCCACGGCATGCCGTTCAGCTCGTCCCGCCGGCGAGGCCAGCAGTTGCACCCACTCACCGTCGCTGCCCGCCAATGGCAGCGCCGTCTCGACCACCGCCTCGCGACGTAGTGCGAGTATCCACTGCAGTTCCGAGCGGATTTCCTCGAGCGACGAATAGCCGATACGATGCACCCGCACGATCAACTCGCGCCGCCGCACCGTATCGCTTACCGCGAACGTCGCGTTCTCCGACACATTCAGCAAGCTCAACTTTGCGGAGGGCGCCACACCCCACCGCGGCAAGCCCCGCGCCACCATCGCCTCCAAGTCTGCGAGCACCTCCGGCGGGTACTCGCGGCTCACGGCGTCCGCTGCAAGGTCTCATCGAGCGCCGCTATAAGCACATCGACGTGCGCGCTGCTGAAGGTCAATGGCGGGCGCACTTTGAGCACATTGCCGAAGCGGCCCGCGGCGCCAATCAACACGCGCCGCTCGCGCAGCCCGTTCACCAGGTTCTTGGCCAGCCGGCTACCGGCGACGCCGTCATTTCCAGGCGCGAGCTCGACCCCCACGTACAAGCCCACGCCGCGCACGGCCGTGATTCGCGGGTGGCGAGTCGCCAGACCGAGCAGCTTATGTTTCAGATACGCACCCACGCGCGCAGCATTCGGCAGCAGATTTTCCTGTCGGATCACCTCCAGTACCGCCTGGCCCACCGCGGCAGCCACCGGTGTCGCCGCGAAGGTATTGAAGTAACCGGTTCGCGCACAAAACGCCTCAAGGATTTCCGGGCGCGTGATCACCGCCCCCATCGGATAACCGTTGCCCATGGGCTTTCCCAACGTCACCACGTCCGGCCGCACCCCGTGCCGTCCGTAGCCCCACATGTGCTCGCCCGTTCGTCCGAAGCCCGGCTGCACCTCATCGGCGATGAACAATCCCCCGGCGCTGCGCACCGTCTGCACCGCATCGCGCAAGAACCCCGCGGGCTCCGCGAACACACCGTCGCTCGAGAATATGCTGTCGGCGATCAAGGCCGACAGCCGGTAGCCGCGCGCCGCGAGATCCTCGATCGCCGCACTCACCTGCGCGGCGAAGTACTGTCCCAATCCCGCGGGTTCCGCCAGCCGCGCGTCAGGTGCGGGAATGACGCGCACATAGGGTGGCACCGCGCCTTGCTTGAACGAACTCGGCGACACTTCGGTCGCCAGCGCCGTGTTGCCGTGGTACGCGGCTTCGGTGACGATGACGCCGTGACCGCCCGTGAAGGCGGACGCCATGCGCAGCGCCAGATCATTGCTCTCGCTGCCCGTGCACGTGAAGGTAATGTTCGACAAGTCCGACGGGAAGTGGCTCAGCAATTGCTCGGCATATTCGATGACGCCCGCGTGCACATAACGGCTGTGCACATTGAGTTGCCGCAGCTGCTGCGTGGCGGCGTCCACCACCTTCGGATGCGAGTGCCCGACCGACGGCACGTTGTTATAGGCATCGAGGTAGGCGACGCCGTCCGCGGTGTACAACCAGCAGTCCCGTCCGCGCACGAATTCCAAGGGCTTGGCGTAGAACAGCACCGACGCCGCGCCGAACAGTCTTTTCCGCGATTGCACGCTGCGCTCGAGCTCACCTCCCAGGTTTGAGGCTTCCTTGGCGTCGAAGGCGTTCAGATCGAGGATGGGTTTCACGGCCGCTTCAAGTTCCTGACAGAAACGCCTTTTGCGAATCGAGCAGCGCACGGCTGAGGCGCTCGGCCCATTCGGCCTGTCCCGCCTCATGGCCAACGAGGTCCTGGCGCACTTCGATCTCGACGTGGGGAAGACCGCGTGCTTCGCCATGCCGCGGCACGGTGTAGTCGGTGGTATCGCTGACGAAGTAAGGTTCGTTGTCGGCGATGTTGAGCGCGTGGTCGCGGCGCAGGCGCTCGAGCATCAATCCCGCGAAGCGCCGGTCACGATTGTAGAGAACGGCGGCATGCATCTCGCGTCGCGCGCCATGGTAGATGTCCGTCATGCTGTGTTGTGCCACCAGTATCGTCGGTTTACCGGCGGCGGCCCGCGCATCCAGCAGCTCGCGAATGCGCTGATGATAGGGGTCGAAGATTTCCCGGCGCCGAACCGCCTTCTGTTCAACGCTCAAGTCCACGTTACCCGGTATCGCGGTTGATTCGCTCAACAAAGGAATGGACGAGTCCACCTGAGGATCACGGTTGCAGTCGATCACCAAGCGCGAATAGTTTTGCGCGATCAAATGCGCATCCAGTGTGACCGCCATGCGCCTCGCCATCGCCAAGGCACCGATGTCCCAGGCAATGTGACGCTTCAACTCAGCGGCCGGCAGCCCAAGATCGCGCAAGCGGCGCGGGATGCGCGCGCTGGCATGATCCACCACGATCACGAATGGCGACACGCCATGCCGTGAGATCTCGAGAAAGGCCGGCGGCTCATCTGCGGCCAGCAGGGCGGCGCTGTCCGCCTCGGGAATTTTCATTGCTGAACCCTACACGATGCAACCGGGGAACGCCGCTTGAGCGCCCCATTGACCCGTTTAGATGATTTCAATATGATATCACTCCAATATCAAGCAGGAGCGGATATGCCCAGTAAATCGGCCCAAGCGGCTGCCTCGGAACACACCGTCGGTGCCGTCAATGGCTGGCTCATGCTGGCCGTCAACCTCGCGCTCATCGTCATGGCATTTTTGGTGGTGCGACCTGCGACGCTGCACACCCCCGATGATCTGGTGTGGCGCCTTGGCCTCGGCTCGGTTTTATTCCTGACCGCCGTCATCTCCATGGGGGGCTTCTTCACGTTGCAGCCGAACCAAGGCCGCGTGCTCATTTTATTGGGCGCCTATAAAGGCACAGTTCGCGCCAGCGGCTTTCACTGGACCAATCCGTTCTATTCGCGCAAACGCGGCAGTGCGCCCCGGGGGGATTCCCCGTCCGAGACCAGCCGCAGGGGCAAGAGTGGCGCCGCCACCAATGGAGGGTCGCTGCTGAACGCGCTCGGCTTGAACGCGCTCTCCACGACCATCTCCCTGCGCGCCCGGAACTTCTCCAGCGACGTCATCAAGGTCAATGACAAGCGCGGCAATCCGGTCGAAATCGCCGCCGTGATCGTGTGGCGCGTGGAGGACACTGCGCAAGCCGTGTTCGACGTCGACGATTACGGCAGCTACGTCGAGATCCAGAGCGAATCCGCCCTGCGCAGTATTGCCAGCCGCTATGCCTACGATCATGGCGAGGAACCCGTGCACGATCAAGACCACGAGATCACCTTGCGCGGCGGCGCGGAGCACGTTGCGCAGGCCCTCAAGCAGGAATTACAGGAGCGGCTGCTGAAAGCCGGCGTCGTCGTCGATGAAGCGCGACTGACCCATCTTGCCTATGCACCCGAGATCGCGCCCGCCATGTTGCGGCGGCAGCAGGCTGAAGCCATCATCGGCGCGCGCCGCATCATCGTGCAGAATGCGGTCACCATGGTGCAGACCGCGCTCGAGGAATTGGACCGCAACGACGTCGTCAAACTCGACGATGAACGCAGGGCCGCGATGGTGAGCAATTTACTGGTGGTGCTGTGCGGAAACTCGGAAGCCACTCCCGTGATCAACACCGGCACCCTCTACACCTGACGTGGGAGCTGAGCAACGCAAGCCGTTTCTGCTGCGAGTTCCGCCCGAGTTGTGGAAGGAGATCGAGAAGTGGGCCGCCGACGATCTGCGCAGCGTCAACGCGCAGATCGAATTCATTCTGAGACAGGCGGTCTCGAAGCGAAAGAGCGCCGCCGGATAGAGCGCTCGGGTTGAAGCAGCAGCACGTTCACGTCGCCTCTTGCTGCTTCTTCAACTCATCGCGGAACGCCTGCTCCCTCTCGGCCTCCGCGGCCCGGCGATTCCAGGATAAGAGGCCGGCTGGGCGGGCAATTAGTGCAATTGCGACCCATGTCATCAAATTAACTGTTTTCATCCCGCTCCCCCAGCCATGGTTGCCATGCCGTGCTAGTCTAATCCTGTGGACAATTTAGCTGCCAATCCGCATGAAACCCGCGGCAATTTGCGCATCCGCGCCGTGTGCGGCGCGATGCTGCTGACCTTTGCCCTGGCCGATATTTCTCGTGCGACGACGTTCACGCTCACCAACCCCGACGACAGCGTGGTGGGCGAGGACCAGACCGTGCAGACCGTGTACGAAGATACGCTCTACGATCTTGCGGCAAAGTTCAGTCTCGGGTCCGAAGAGTTGATCCGCGTCAATCCGGGGATCGATCCCTGGCTGCCGGGCGCCGGCAAGACCGTGATGGTGCCCGGACGGCACATCCTGCCGCCGGGTCCGCGCGAAGGCATCGTCGTCAATCTGCCTGAGCATCGTCTCTACTACTATCCGAAGCCGGCGCGACGCGGCGACCCGATCCAGGTCATCACCTACCCCGTCAGCATCGGCAAGATGGACTGGCACAGCCCGCTGGGGCTGACGCATGTGATCCAGAAGCAAAAGGACCCGACGTGGTTTCCCACGGACTCGGTACGCAAGGAGCATGAAGCCAACGGCGATCCGTTGCCTGCGCGCGTACCGCCTGGACCCGACAACCCGCTGGGGCGCTACGCGATGCGCCTCGCCGTCGGCAACGGCACGTACCTGATTCATGGCACCAACAATCCCATGGCCGTCGGGCTCCCGGTCACGCACGGTTGCATCCGCATGTATCCCGACGATGTTGCCTCACTGTTTCCGCTGGTTCCCGTCGGCACGCCGGTGCGGCTCATCAACGAGCCCGTCAAGGTGGCGTGGATCGACGGCGAGCTGCTGCTCGAAGCACATCCCCCCGTCGACGCGCAGGGCCAAAGTTTCGAACCTGAACTCGAACAATTCTCGCAGCTCCTGCAGGCGGCGGTCGGCGACACCACCGTCGCCATTCATTGGGACTACGCGCGCGAAGTGCTGCAGAAAGCCGATGGCGTGATCGCCACCGTCGGTCTCGAAGCCGACAATCCCGATGCGCCCGCGACACCGGCCGTCGCGGCTGCCGGCGACGCCGCACCCGCCGCACCCGTCGCACCCGCCGCAGTTGCTCCCGCGATGGCCGCGCAAGCCACTGTCGGTACACCTCCCCCAGATGCGGCCGAGGGAACGCCGCCGGCACAAAGTCCGCCGGCGGTTTTGGAACTGCCGACCCGGGTCATACCCACCCCGAGCGCACCCCCGGAAACCGCCGCACCCGCCGCCGCGAACTCGCCCGCACCGCCGCGCGTTTCACCCTGAGCTCCCGGGCGCACCTCGCCCGCTGATCATCAATTGCATCACCCGCGCGCGGCGCACGTATTCATCGAGGCCAGCGTGCCGCGGGCAATCTGACGCAAGGCGGGGGCCAATTCGCCCGGCGTACAGCGCGCCTCGCCCGTCAGCCACGCCGCCACCGGCGCCAGCAGAACTTCCGCCAACTGTACGGCCGCAAGGCGCGCCGGAAGAATCAACCGACCTCGTTTCCCGTACCCCGCCGCGCCGAGCTTCTCCGCGATCTGGTCGATCAGAACCGTCATGGTCTTGCGCCGCGCAGCGCCGAAGAACAAGACGCGTGCCAGGGCGCGATTGCCCCAGAAATGCTCGAGCAGCGCGATCAGCTCCACGGTGTTGTCCGCGTCCTCCAACGTTGCCGACAACCGCGAGAACGGGCCCGCTATGCTCGCCGCCAACAGCCCGCCCTTGCCGCCAAAGTGCTGATACAACGTCGAGCGGCTGACCTGCGCCCGGGCCGCGACCTCCGCGACACCAAACTGATCGAAGCCACGCTGCAGCAGCAGGTCACGAAACGCATGCAGCAGCGCGGCACGAGTTTTCGTTTGGCGGGGATCGATGTTCTGTCGCGGCATGCATCATTCCTGTTTCGGACAGCACCGCGCGATTGTCCAGGATCTTTGCGGCGCCTTCTTATACGGTAGGCGCATTCAACGAGGACATGCAATGCCGCAAGATTTGACCGGTACGCAGAATATCGCTCAGCCCATCTGCACCACGCACTCGGTCGGCGCCGGCGTTGTACTGCTCGCGGCGACGCTGCTGGAAGTGCTCGCCATGGCGCACCATCCAAGCGTGCGCACGCCGGACGTTGCGACCGCGATCGAACTCATAGCGCGTCTGGCCACGTTGGACGGCTGGGTGCACGGCGTAGTGTTGTCGGCGATGCTCGCCATTGCCTACGGTCTGTTCGAATTCACGCTGCGTCGCGGTGCTCTGCGGCCGTGGATGCGAGCGGGCAGCCTCGCCTACGGCGCAGGCGTCATCATCATGATGGGCGCGGGCTTGGTGAGCGGCTTCATCCTGCCCGGGCTGATCGCATCGACGCCTCACGTGAGCGCCACCGATCTTGCGACAAGTGCGCAGATGTTGATTTTGTGCCGCGAACTCAATCAGAGCTGCGCGAATGCCGCCACGGTGGCGATCTCGGCGGGCATCCTGTTCTGGTCCATCGACCTGTTGCGCGAGCGCGGTCTGCTACGCGCGCTGGGACTTCTCGGGTTGCTGGCCGGCTTGTTGCCGGCCGCGGCGCTGATCTCGGGCTCGCTGCGCCTCGACGTGCACGGCATGAGCGAGGTGGTGTGGCTGCAAGCGCTGTGGAACGGCGCCATCGCGATCGCGCTGATACGCAACACCGCGCTGCAGGCGCGCACGGCTCAGTAGGCGCGTAAAGCTTAGTCGGGAAGACCCAGCCGAGCCAATATCCGCTTGTAGCGCGGATCGGTTTCCAGGGAACGCAGCAGAAAGTCCGTTTTGATCATATATGCCCCACGATCGCCGGTGGATACCGCCTTATCCAATGCCGCGAAAGCCTGGTCTTTATCACCTCGAAAGGCATTCAATTCCGCGACGAATATCGGGATCTCCGCAAGCTCGCTCAACACCTCCCGATAGGCGGCATCCGCCTCTGCGCGGCGGCCCAGGGACTGGTAAGTGATCGCCTTGCTCAAGATTCGATAGTTATCGTCGCGTTCCCGCGCGGCCTCTGCCAGCGCCTCTTCGCCGCGATTCTGAAAGTCCAGGGCGAACGCGAGCTGCGCATGGCCGCCGCTGCCGTCCGGCGAAACGTCCAACCGCCTGCGCGCCATGGCTTCCGCCTCGGCGTACCGGCCGAGATACAAATAGGCGATCCCTAAGCGCGCGTACGGCCTGAAGTTGAGCGGATCTCTGATCCGCGCTAGTTCGGTGAATTTGATGAATTCCTCGAACCGTCCAAGATAGTCGTTGAGCCGACCGGCGGCGAGCAGCGTGATGGGATCATCAGGGTCGGACGCGAGCGCCAGCTTGATTTCGCGGTCGGCTCCGTCCCAATCATGCGCGACGTCCATCAGGTAGTTGGCCAGGGTTGCATGCGCCGACGCGGAATTCGGATCCAGGCTCAATGCCTGTTTCGCCGCCTGGACCGCGGCGACATTGTCGGCGTGTCCCTGATCATCGTATTGAATCAGGTGCGTTCTCAGCAGCAAGGCGTTGGCATAGCCGGACCACGCGCGTGCACTCTTCGGCTTGGCATCCGCCAGTTTCTTGAAGCAGTCCACCGCCTTGACGGCGTCATCGGGCGTGTTGCGCGCCAGGTAGAACTGACACTCCAGCAGCAGATTGCGCGACGCGTTATCGAGCAAGTCCGAGACGTCTGACGGAGCACGCGGCGTCAGCTTGGCTCGTAACGTCTCGGCAACTTTTCCCGCGATATCATCTTCGACCGCCAGGTCGTTGTCATCGCTGCGGTCGAAGGTCTCCGACCAGAGATGATAGCCATCGGCCGCACGAATCAACTGCGCGGTGATCCGCACCGTGTTGCCGGACCGGCGGACGCTGCCCTCCAACAAATGCGTGACAGCCAGCTGCTTCGCGATCTCCGCCACTGGAGCAGCCTTGCCTTTGAAATAGAAGGACGACGTCCGTGCAGGCACCCGCAGCGACGTGTTGTGCGCCAGCAGATCGATCAATTCTTCCGTGATTCCGTCGGAGAAATATTCGAAGTCCTTTTTTTCGCTCAAGTCCAGAAACGGCAAGACCGCCACCGAAGTTGGCAACGCCGCCGCAGCCGGTAACGAAGCCTCCGCGGAGCGCTCGGCGCCGGCGCCGGCACCGGTCGGCGCGACGGGCGCGGACTGATGCAATCTCACGGACAAAACTGCCGCCAAGACGACCGCCGCAATGAGCACCGCCCAGTTTGCCAGCCGACGCCCGCCTGCCGGGTTCGCCGCAGGCGGCTTCAGACTGTCGACAGCAGAATCAGCCGGGGCAGTTTCCGCTTCGCGGGACGCCACCGTCGGATCACGGGACGCCACCGTCGGATCAATGGGGACCGCGTCCAGACACTCGGCCACTTCAGCGATCAGCCGATAACCCTTGCGCGGCACCGTCGCGATATAGGCCGGCGACTCGGTCGAGTCACCCAGGATCTGGCGCAGTTGCGCGATGGTGCTGTACACCGACTGTGGGGTGACCACGACGTTGGGCCAAATTTCGTCTAGCATTTCCGTCAGCCCAACCACCCGGTTGCGGTTGGCGGCGAGGTACAGCAACAGCCGCATGGTCCGCGGCTCCAATTTGACGATGCGACCGCCGCTCGAGATCTCGTCCAGGTTCGGGTCGACTTTCCATGACCCGATTTGCAGCACCCGCTGCGGGCTACGGCTCTTCAATCCCCGCAACGTATCCGACTCGATGCTCATTCGATTCTTCTAAACGTCTGATTTTATTTGCGAACTAACTTCGTGAAAATTTCCTGAGGAAATCCTGAGGACTCGCGCGGTGCATGTCGAGCATACAGACATTGCATGAAAACGACGCTGCCATAGGCGCACTCAACTTAACGTCAGGAGATTCAAGTGACCCACTCGGCAAGATTGCTCGACTCAACCCACGCTGCCCGTACCGCGCCCTGGTGGGTGCTCGCGGCTGCCTCGCTGCTCGCCACCCCTGCCTTGGCGCAGTGGGGACCCCCCGATCCCGAATGTGATCATTCACACGCGCCCAAATTGGTCGTGTTCGATGTGCCGGACGCGATCAAGGAATCCAATGCGCTGTGCAGCCCTGATTGCGGCACGCAGGCGGTGTCCATCAACGATGAGGGCACCATCGTCGGCTCCTACCTGACCGCCGATATCGTTCCGCATGGCTTCATCCGGACCCCTGATGGTCATTTCATCACCTTTGAGGCGCCGAAGGCGGGTATCGGCGCCGGCCTCAATCAGGGCACGGTGCCCGCAACCATCAATGATTTCGGGGTGGTGGCGGGCCAGTACGAAGATGCCAATGACGTTTATCACGGCTTCATTCGCTATCCGGACGACCGCTACGAGGTCGTGGACGCGCCCGCGGCCGACCGCACCAAAAACTCCGGTCACGGCACCTTCATCAATAGCAACAACATCGCCGGCGAAAATGCCGGCATCTATATCGATGTAGCCGGACAGATACACTCCTTCTTCCGTTCGGTGGAGGGCGCCATCACGACGATAGACCCGCCGGGAGCGGTGTACGCATACGCGTGTCTGGAAACTTGCCTCAGTCCGGAGGGTACGGCCGTAGGCTTCTACGTCGACTCGAGCACGATCTACAAGGGATTCTTGCGCACCCGCGACGGGAAAATGACCACGTTCAGCGCGCCGGGCGCAGGCACAGCGGCCTACACGGGCACCTTCGCCGCCAGCATCTCCGTCGAAGGCGACATTGCCGGCTACGTTATCGACAATGACGGCGTGGCGCATGGCTTCGTGCGTCGATGCGACGGCACCTTTCTTTCGGATTTCGAAGTCACGAACCCCGTCAACGGCGGCACGGCTGTCTTCTCCCTCAACGCTTTTGGCGCCACGACCGGGGTGTCAATTGACGCCAACGGCGCCCTTCATGGCTTCGAGCGCACCGCACAGGGATCGGTCGCCAACATTGACGCGCCCGCAGCGGTGGCGGGCACCGGTCCCAATCAGGGCACGCGTACTTCCGTGAACAACTTCGAAGGTCAGGTTGCTGGGTGGACCATCGATCCCACCGGCTTGCTGCACGGCTTCGTCTGGACACCGTAAATGCAGGCACCCGGCGCGGTTCGTTCAGCGAATCGCGCCGGCGTGCAACGTGAGGCGAGTCAACGTGAGGCGGTCAACGTCACTTCGGTGCGGGAAACACCCAGCACGGTGCCCTTGCTGGCGCCGCCGATGACCACGTCGAACTTGGCCGGCTGCGTGCGCGCCGCATCGTTCAGCACTTTGACGAACAAACTCGCCGTGCGGCTGCCGGGCATGAACGTCAACAGAGCGCGCGGCTGGCTCACGAAATCGATCCCGGGCCGCGCCGACGATTCTTCGGTCCACCATTCAAAGCTCGCCCGGTCTCGGGATGCGGTGTTGCGCCTCACGCGGATTTCCGCAAACTTGGCACCCGGCGGCAAGGTGTAAGACGCGGACGCGAGCTCGATCTTCTCGAGAGTGGGGCCCGCCCCCATGGGCCGCGGCGCAGGAGTCGTCGGCGGCAAGGCTTGCGTCGGCGCTTCGCGCGGTGGCCCATCGGCGCGCGCGCCAGCCTCCACGGCAGGCACTGAAGCATCGGCTACCGCGGCCGCCGAATCGACCACCTCGTTTTTGACCATGGCTGTCTTGACGACGCCCGGCGCCGTCATCGCCATGCGCGCCGGTCGGTTGAACATGGCCCACGCGCTCAGGCAGCCGAGAAACAAGGCCAGCGCAGCCACGATACGTTTTGCGCTCAGCTTGGCCGCCGGCGCCGTGGGCGTCGGACCGGTCAACTGCTGCGGTCGCGGAATGGCGTCGATGGTGACATCGGGAGGATTCAGCGCGGCCAGCCAATCTCGAACGGAAATGGAGCGATGCTCGCGGTCCCACGCCAGGCCCCGCTGCAGCGTCCGCCACTGCCGGTCGGTGAGATTCGGCGGACGGGTCGGCACTGCCTGCGCCATCCGCGCCTCGGTCGAGCGCTGATGCCAGAACGGATGCTGCCCGGCCAGTAATTCGCACGCCAGGCACGCGAGCGCGTACAGGTCATCGCGCCGGTCGGCGCGCTTGCCGGCCAGCAATTCGCATGATGCATAAGCCGGGGTGAGCGCCAACGGATTGTTGCGCGGCGCGCGCTGCGAGCCCGGCACGCGGCCCGAATCACTGGACGCGCCGAAATCCAAAATCCGCACCTGACCCGTGCGGGTCAACATGATGTTTTGCGGCTTCAAGTCCGCGTGCACGACATTGCGCTCGTGCGCATGCACGATTCCCTCGCCAATCTGCCGGATGATGGACCACGCCGCGGTTCTCGGCAGCGGCCGGCCGGAGAACTGCAGCAGCACCGCCGACAGCAGTTCGCCGTCCAGATACTCCATCGTGAAGAAGTCCAGTTCACCGTCCCGGTCGAGTTCGAACACGTTGACGACATTCTGGTGCGACAGCGCCTGCGCGGCATAGAATTCGCGCCGCAGGCGCGCCAACGCCTCCGGGCGAGCCTCATTGGCCGGGTGCAGCACCTTGATGGCGACGTGACAGTCCACTTCACCATGTTCCTGCCGGAATTGGTCGATCGCCTTGTAGACGACCCCCATGCCTCCACGGCCGAGGCAACTGTCGATCACATAGCGCTCACGCAGAACGCTGCCCTCGCGCAGCTCGGGCGCACTCGCGCTCGCAACGGGCGATGAATTCACTGTCAGGGTCGGGATGTTGACGATGTTCGTTGCCGCTGCACCCGGCACCGCCGCCGCCGGCCGCATCGTCCGTATCAAGGCTATCGCGCTGTTCGGTTCGGAGGCCACGAGACGACGTGCGATTTTCGCGGCCGTCGAGCGGAAGATATCCGCCGGCAGCTGGCCGAGCCTGAAGCTCTGATCGAGCAGCGCCGCGACCTCCCAGCACAAGTCGGCCCGGTCCGCCGCGTGCGCCCACAGCTCGGCGGTGAAATCATCTTCGTTCATCTCGCCGCGCGCCAGCGCATCGACGCGGCTGCTCCAGTTCACCGAAGCCAAGGACGACACACCAGATTCGGCAATTTCGAGATTGACAGTCCTCATTGACCTCATCGTATGCCAAAGACCCGTGATGTTACTTTAAGACATTGTTAGCAGCGGCACGTGAACGTGTATGTCGGCGGATTACTCATTCACGCGAGTTTATGTAAAGCTTGCAAAATGAAATTCACCATACGATCAAGTGCTGTCGCTTTTCTGTTAATCGTGTCACACGCACGTTTTGTGTCCGCAGATGGCGACAAGGGCGATCACGCCATTGTCTTGCACGCAACACATCTGCTCGAAATCGATTCCGGGCACCTCATCACGCCTGCAGAAATTCTCATCCAAGGCGAACGCATCATCGCGGTCGGGACTTCCGTGCCGCATCCCGCCGGCGCCGCGCTGATCGATCTCGGCGACACCACGTTGCTGCCGGGCTTGATCGACGCGCATGTGCATTTGTTCCTGCATCCAGGCTCCGAGGATCTACAGACCGTCGAGGAGTCCGTACCCAAGCGCACCATTCTCGCGACGCTCGCCGCCCACGATGACTTGATGGCCGGGTACACGGCTGAACGCGACATGGGCACGGAGGGCGCGGGTTCCGCGGATAGCGCGGTGCGCGACGCCATCAATTCGGGACAGATCGCGGGGCCGCGAATGCGCATCTCGGGCAACGCCATCGACATTCTCGGAGGCCACGAGGACGCCAACCGCTTCAATCCTGCACAGCACGTACTGTCCAACGCCGACTACGCCAACAATGCAGCGGAGATCGTGGCGGTCATCCGCGAACAGCACAAGGAAGGCTCGGACTTCGTGAAGGTCTACGAGACCGGCAAGGATAAATTTTACGACGGCACGCTGCACACGCCGTATCAATACACCGCCGCGGAGCTCAAGGCCGCCGTCGATGAAGCTGATCGTGTCGGCGGCAACGTCGCGGTTCACGCCATGGGTGAACCCGGCACGCTGTATGCCGCGCAGGCCGGCGTCGCCTCGATCGATCACGCGACCCAGCTCAGCGATGAAACCGTCCGGTTGATGAAGGAGAAGCACATCCCCGCCGTGCCCACCTTCGCGATCTTCGAGTATTTCGCGCATCAACCGGGCGCGCCGGCACGCGAAACCACCCTGCTCGACTACAAGATCAAGGAATTCAAACGGCAGATTGCCGCCGGCGTGCCGTTCGCCGTCGGTTCCGATGTCGGCCCCTTCCCGCACGGCACTCAGGCCCGGGAATACGTATTGATGGTCCGGTACGGCATGAAGCCGCTGGCGGTGCTGCAGGCAGGCCTGCTGAATGGCGCCAAGCTGCTGGGGTGGGGCGGACAGATCGGCGAACTCAAACCCAACTACTACGCCGACATCATCGCCGTCCCCGGCTCACCGCTCGATGACATCACCGTGCTCGAGCGCGTCGCGTTCGTCATGAAGAACGGTGTCGTCGTGAGGCCCCTGCAAGCGGCTCGCTAGCCGACCGCCCGTACCGCGGCCCGCCGGCTCACGGCGGCAGCGACGCGGCGTACGCCGCCGCATCGATCATGTCGCCGAGCTGCAGATCGGCGACCACCGCCTTCATCGGCGCGCCGGTCGCGCCCGCCCGGGCGCCGACCTTGAAGCCGAGCAACTGGCGCAGCAGGTAGCTCGGCGAGCGCCCCGCGAGCCCCGGTATGTCGCCGGCACCGCGCAGCGCCGCTCCATGACACGA
>Ga0116227_10009842_pt1 | contig 17106 bp, 15 predicted proteins | sample S1TSphgellanicum_FD_89693 | JGI IMG/M metagenome (GOLD analysis project Ga0116227, IMG submission 89693) | Host-associated microbial communities from peat moss isolated from Minnesota, USA - S1T2_Fb - Sphagnum magellanicum MG | ecosystem: Host-associated > Plants > Peat moss > Unclassified...
GGAGGCTCCTCAAAATAGAAGGTTCTGTTTTGATGTATATAGTTCCTCCCCTTGGGCCCACCTATATAGGTGAAAGTGCCAAAGCATATGGGCTAAAAGTGAGGTGCTTATATGGAGAACATGTTGAGGAACACATTGTGAACTTGGGGAACATTGCCTGTAAACCCATTTTGCAAGCAAAATGATCAGGTTTCTTTCCTTTTGTTCCAACAGGTTCCCAATGTGTTCCCCATGGGTTTTCTTTTAAGTTTTGGGGGGGAGGGGGAGGAAAGAGAAAGATTTTTTTCATTTTCCCTTTGTTCCAACAGGTTCCCAATATGTTCCCCATGGGTTTTCTTTTAAGTTTTGGGGGGAAAGGGGGGGAAAGAGGAAATTTTTTTTCATTTTTCCTTTGTTCCAACAGGTTCCCAATGTGTTCCCCATGGGTGTTCCCAATTGCACCTTGTTTTAATCCCATATGTTTTGCTCAAAATCCTCCCCTTCTCACATATATCGGTGGGCTAAAGGGGGAGGCACTCCATCTGTCCATAGAATCTGTAATTTTTGTGAGCCTTGATAATTTCAATTTTTTTTTTTCGGGGCCAATCAAATTCAATAAAAAAAAAGTTGGACTTGTGAAGGTTAAAGGTACAAAGAATGGAAAGCTAACTACATGAGCAAGAGAAAGAACAACATAAAAAATGTAGACCTTGTTGAATACTTTACCCTAGGGTCAGTTTTGTCATTGAATAATATTTAAATTTAAAAAAAAAAGTCTTCAAATATATTAAGTCCACTAGCAAGTTTCAAAGTTATTTTATGTTTTGAACTTGGTTCAATTTTCCAGAATTTCGACAAACTGTGAACGTGTGCTTGTTCGAGTGTTCTTCCTCTGTGTGTGTGTGTGTGTGTGTGTTTTGGAGTGTTTTTGTGTTTTGTGAGTGGGTTTTGTGTTTTGTTGGTATTTTGGGTTTTGGAGGGAAGTGGAAGTGGACTTTGGGGTTTTGCACCCAACTGGGGAAGAAGAAGAGTAAGAAGCAGAAGGAAAAGAAGAAGAGGATGGTGTTGGTTTTGGCGTTAGGGGATCTGCACATACCCCACAGAGCAGCTGATCTGCCTGCCAAGTTCAAGTCCATGTTGGTGCCCGGCAAGATCCAACATATTCTCAGCCCTGGCAACTTGTGTATCAAGGTGCTTTGCTTCTTATTCTTCTCTTTTTCTCATCCCAAGTGATCCTGCTTTTTTTCTCTTTTTTTTGCGGGCCATTCTTACAATTTTTTCTCCTCCTCGTGTAACAAGTTTCGTTATTTTGAAGCATATGTCTGACAGATCCATAAACCTTTGTTCCTGAATTTTCAATCTGGTTGTACCCATTTGTCACAGCTCTGCAAGAATGATGATCTGATTTCAGGATTTGCCATAATTTTTTTAGGGTTTATCATGCATTTTGTCATGGTCTGAATGTTCTTTGCTTTTTCTCAAGTCGGCCTTCCACTCTTCATTTAATCTTTTTTGCAGCCACTTGACTTCAACTCCATCGACCCCAGTTCTACAAGCAGTTCTACAAGAAGAATGATCTGACTGAGGATTTGCCATAATTTTTCTAGGGTTTCTCCTTCTTTCGTGCATTTTATCATGGTTTGAATGTTCTTTGTATTTTCTCAAGTCGGCCTTCCACTCTTCGTTTTATCTTTTTTGCAACCGCTTGACCTCAACTCCATTGACCTAAGTTCTACAAGAATGATGATCTGACTGAGGATTTGCCATAAATTTTCTAGGGTTTCTCCTTCTTTCATGCATGTTGTCATGGTTTGAATGTTCTTTGCATTTTCTTGTCAGCTTTCCACTCTTAATTTTATCTTTTTGGCAGCTGCTTGACCTCAACTCCATTGATCATGTGGACCTACTACCCTTGTTTACTATCTTCTTCAGTACTGATCTGTTTGTCTCCAGGTCTTTTATGCATTTTCTCTTTGGTCTTTGAGCTAGGAATAAGCTTCCCTTACTGGAGAAGTGTAGCCTTTTCCCTCATCTTTTCCACTCAATGGCAACTCAATGTTCTGTGAAACCAAAGACCATGCAAGAATTGTAAGCAGAATTTAGGGTGGGGACAACAATGGCAGGAAATCCATGACTATTTAAAGTCATTGTGTGGGGATGTGCACATCACGCGAGGAGAATATGATGATGATTCTCGATACCCCGAGACAAAGCAACTGACCATTGGTGCTTTCAAACTTGGCATCTGCCATGGCCACCAGGTGCAACCTATATGTTCCTCCCTGTCATTTCTCCTTCACACTCATATATGCTGATATCGGCAGGGAAAAACCATATGTCTGGATTGATTTTCACAAAAGTTTTGGATTCTGTTGTGACCAAGTTTAGAAGCCAATCTGCTCTGAAAGAACCACAGTTGTATGCAGAGTCATCCATCATGTTCCCTTGCACCAACTCTGTTGGAGTCTTCAGACATGGCATGTTCCTTCCACTACTCATACCTGTATACTCTGTTTGCATGTGAAGGTGATTCCTTGGGGAGATTTGGAGTCACTAGCAATGCTGCAACGGCAGCTGGATGTTGACATCTTAATAACTGGCCACACACACCAGTTCAAGGCATACAAGCATGAAGGAGGGGTGATAATAAACCCTGGTTCAGCCACTGGGGCTTACAGTAGCATCACATATGATGTCAACCCAAGTTTCGTTCTTATGGACATTGATGGCTTGCGGGTTGTCGTGTATGTGTATGAGCTTGTTGATGGTGAGGTGAAAGTCGACAAGATTGATTTCAAGAAAACACAAGGACCACAATAGATTGTCACTTTGGAGATTCTTCGGATTGCATTATTCAAAAATGTACATGGTTGTTACAAGTGTAGTGCCCTTACACATGTGAACTGAGGTTTCAAGGTTGTCAGAGCCTGTAGCAGAGTATCTGTATAGTAATCCATGTTTACCTTGAGCACGATTAGGAGGACGATATCCACCCTAGTTCAACTTAGCTGACCCCTGCAATCTGCAAAAGTGCAATAAATTCTTGCACGGTGCTGAAGTCTGGCAACATATCTGAAAGAGCAAATGCCAAATGATGAGATGAGGAACTTCAATTTGCCCCTTTTTTGCTTCTGCAAATAGTGTTTCTCAGGAATTTCTCCTCAACAGATTTTACCACAGTGAGCTAGTTATGGCAAAAACTAAACTGATGTGAACCTGTGTTACTACATGGCTGCATTAAAATGGGCCTTCATGTGTTAAGGGTTTGTTGTTGATGTTACCTCTCAACTGTCTTGTGGAGGTTGTGCCTTCATTTTCACGTTCCCAAGGCAGTTTCTACTCCCTTGCTGGAGTAGCAGGCAAGTTGAAAGTGTCAGTGATGTGCAGATTTGAACCTCGCTATTGTATCCATCTGAATTTGGAAGGCACTTTGACCAGTTGTTTTGGACCATGACCTGTAACTAATGAAGGCCAGTTCAAAGCACTCCACAGCTCAAAGTAGCTCTCGGGCAGTCTGTTCATGAATGTGTCTAGTGTCTACTCAAGAGAGATCCCAGACAGCTGATGCACCTACAGAACTCAGGTCATACATTGTTCTGGCCTTTGTAGTCACTATAAAACTGTATTCTCTTTCACCCTGTCAAAGTCATGCATCAAATGAAATAGCACACTTACAACATTTAATTGTTGAGTTGCATTGTCATAGTTATGTTCAACTTCCATGTTATCCCTATCATGCATCTCTTTTGTTCTATAGCTGCTTACTCATGCTCATAATGAAGAATCAAGCCAATAGCCCAATTGGTGGTGGCTCATTGTAAGTAGTTATGAGTTCAATTGACCACTAGACCATGCTAGATGCTACTAACAGTAGTCAACCTGGCTAGGGTTGACTGCTGTACGGGTCAATCAGTAAACTGGCCAATGAAATGAAATCAACATGGGTGCACAGAACCAAACCTTAGGAAAGGTCAAGAATCTGTATTGCTCCTGTAACAGCAGTTAGAAAGCATCCACCTCCAGAATGGCAACCTAAGCAGTAGCCAGGCAAGGCAGAGTCACTCAAACACACTTCATGGCAAACTTCACGATCTCCCTTTGGCTGCGTTAACTGTCTCTTGAACAATGGCTAGAGTACACTCTGTAAGTAATGACAATGTACAACATTGCATAAGAAGCATGGGCCAACTGTGACCGAATATTCCAATTGAAGGAAGATTCTTGGCCACTTCTTTATGGCTCATAAAAGAGGGCATTGACGTGGTCTAGGGATTCACTAAGAACAAAACACATTTTCTATACCTCAGATATGTATTAACATACAGAAACAATCTACAGTTGTGGAAATCTGCAGGTCAAACGTACAATGATCATCTGAGGACATATCTAAGGCTGCAAATATGGCACCTATCAATGGATTTGCTGAATGCAGACACCCGTCGCTGAAGGCACTTTGCAGACATGCAGGATCCACCACACAAAAACTGAATTGAATCACATGGTGTCACATTCTAACACTCATTTTGTAGTGTACAGAAGGTCAACTGACAGTTTGCACCAAAGGTGTGAGCTGACAAGCAGGTTTGACATTTTCTATGTTTCCCATCGGTTCCACCAGTTGACTCTTTTCATTCCTCTCTCCTTTCGAATATCATTAATAGTCGAATCAATTGTCCGTGAAACTTTTCTTTTCACTCGCAATGCTGATGCCAATGCATTCCTCTGAATTGAACCCTTCTGTCTTGGCTCTTTTTCCTGTCCATGCAAACATTGACCACATCAGTACACATAGTTCCTCTCAAGTGATGTATAAGCGGGCACAATTCTGCTCAATTTTTTAAGTCTGTGCAAACCTCATAGCTACCTATCCGTTATCTCCTACAACTATTCAACAGAGAGGACATGAGACGCACTCGCAGCTTCTCTAGTTGGGCCTCTGTGAATCCTCCTGCATTCTTGGTCCCAGACTTTGCCATCAGTGATGATACCCATGTGACATTTTCACTGCGCTCCTGTTGAGTAGCTCGAATTATCTGCAGCCTCATTCTCTGCATGAAGGAAGAGCCCAGTAAGCCAGCCCTTAAAAAGTAAGGATGTGCAAGAGCAGTCCTGGCACTAATACGTTGCCGACCTTCAAACCGCACCATTGCCTGCAGAAGCTCCCATGCAACTCCTCCATCCAAATCAAGAATCTCAAATCCATGGCGGATATCCTGGTTGGGTTTTGATTCTACCAACTCTCGCCATGACTTGATGTCGTACCCTCTGCGCTTAAACTGCCGGTTGAAGGTGATAAGCCCACTGTCAGATCGAAGATTTGGGAAGACCATTTGTAAGAAGATAAGTCCAGCACTGTAAACATCAAAATGGTCTGGAAAATTCATCTGCCAGAGAACAGGAGAGAGAAGAGCTGCCACAAGTACAGGGGGGGCTGAAGGTGTTTGTGTGCTCATAATGTATTGCTCTGGGGCTGCATATCTGGGGTCCAACAGAAACTCCTTGGGTGCATAGTTGATACCCACTCTCAAGTCTGCTGCAGCTCCCAGGTCGATAATCTTGAACACTTTCGAGTCTGCAAGAGTTTGATCCTCATCAAACATCATAAACGGATGGACGAAAATAGCATGCTTGCACAATGTTGCATATAGTGTGAAGAGTGAAGAAGAGAATGTGTACCATCAGAAAATATGATGTTTTGTGGTTTGATATCACGATGCACAATGCCCGTTGCATGCAGCTGGTATAAAGAATTCAAGATTTGGCGCATGATTCTCCCAATGATTCTATTCTCCCGTTCAGGACTCTTAGGCAGATCATCTACATTTGCCATTCCAAGCATAACTTCTTCAACATTGTATGGAAAATCCTTGTTCGCCATGAGGTCAGCAAGAGTTTCCTTCCCTTCATAACGCCACACCAGCCAGAACTCGTCTCCTTTCTTGTTTGGGTTACTTTCAAGAAAGCCATGAACAAAATCTGCACAGCTATTACGGCAAGCTCGGCGCACCCGTTCGTTCATCCAGACCTCCACAGCTCCATATTCATTGGCCTTTTTAACAACCAATGGCCCAGAGTTCTTCAGAAGGTTTGGATTACTCAAAGATGCTTTATATACCGTACCAAAGGCACCTTCACCTAACTTCTTTCCAAGCACAAAGTCCTCTTTTCGAAAAGATGGGCGCAAAAGTTGCTCCAAAGGTGCTAACACAAACATATCCCAGAACCCGGGTGCTACTCCTGCAAAAGGCAGTGCAAGTCAGAATCCACATACTGAACAAGCAGTGGTAGTGTCAGTAGCCTCAGGAGGACCAGTTGTCAAAGGCCAACTAGATCTAAAGCCCTCTCCAAGTCAAGACTCATTAATCAGGCTTCTGAGATTCACAGACTACACATGTACATGTAACTTCTGGTAATAAATTGCAAGACCAGAAGACATACAGAACTTTCTGTATGTGTTTTGACCCTAGTATGAGACATAGTATGCAGGGTCCAATGATTCCAAGTGGAAGAATCAAAACATACACCAGCTGGGACAAAGGGGCATGCTACTGTAACACACAGTTGTTTGAGAAGGAAATCCTGTCCTCAATGATTGGAAAACTGTGAGCATTCAATGCCTGATTCAACTCCAGTATCCACTGGGTATGAAGTTCGATCAGGACAAGGGACTTTCAGCTGTTGGCAGATTTGACGGTCTCCACTTCCAAATAGTTCTCATACAAAAGAGTTTTATGAATCACTAGGGTTCTTGCAAATGCCACTTTGAGATTCTGTTTGTCCTCCAAGAGGAGAGACTAGGGTAAGGCGAGTTTTCTGCAACAAACCATCTTGGGGGATGTTGTGGTCTGAATGAAGGGAAGGTTTTGATAAAGAGGTTCTATCCTCCAAGTATACCAGACAAGTCAAACTGCAAGTCCTCATCAGAACAGATCTTGATCTAAGAAGGGAATAAGATTTTTATGTGCCATCATTATGATAGAGACCTGCCACAGAAGCATGGTTGAAGCAGAAAAACGTCAACAACAAAATACAGTCATTGGATTATTTCTTGATTTGTGCAGGCCATGCTTTAATCTTCTGTACATAGTTCCAATTTTATCAGATGTCTCCAAAGAGGACAATTGCATCCTTGACAATCATAACAAGTACATATACTTCACCCTCTGAAGATTGCAATGAGATTGAAGAACCTATGATATACATTCCAGATATCATGAGGTTTGTGCTTCCCCATGCTTTATCTTCTATGCATAGTTCCAATTTTATCAGGTGTCTCCAAAGAGAGGATTGCAGCATTGACATTCATAACAAGTACAATGACTTCACCCTCTGAAGATTGCAATGAGATTGACGAACCTATGACATACAATCCAGATGTCATAGGGTTGTGCTTCCCCATGCTTTTATCTTTTGTACATAGTTCCAATTTTATCTGATGTCTCCAAAGAGACGATTGCAGCATTGACATTCATAACAAGTACAACTACTCCACCCTCTGAAGATGGCAATGAGATTGAAGAACCTATGACATACAATCCAGATGTCATAGGGTTGTGACTCCCCATGATTTTATCTTCTGTACGTAGTTCCAATTTTATCAGATGTTTCTGAAGAGACGATTGTACCCTCGACATTAGTAACAAGTAGATATACGTCACTCTCTGAAGATTGCAATGAGATTGAAGAACCTACGACATACATTCCGGATGATGTCATAGGGTTTGTTCTTCTCCAGACTTACAATTTACCGCTTCATTTATATGTGAAGCTTTAAAAGAAAGAAAGAAAGAAAGCGACAGAAAGAGGTTGGGGGGTGGGGGAGGGACTCTGACCTGGAGTGGACCAGAGATAAGCTACAATAAGCAGAGTAAGCCCCACACCAGGCGGCGTGATCTGGAATCCCTGCTGAGGTAAAGTGCTTCTGTACACAACGTCTCCACATTCCATAACCGTGCAAGGAAGTCCGACTCCGACGCCAAGAACTGCACTTTGGTGCAAGGCTACCAGAGCTTCAATTCCCGCGGCCTGACATCGGCAAAAACCTAGCCGTGGTGTTCCTCCTCCTCCTCCTCCTCCTCTTCCCCCTGGCGCCTTGCCCAACCAGCCGTCTGCCGATCTCCCGTGCTCAATTCTGCTCCAAAAGCTCCAAAACTTGCTCCGCATCTTCACAGCAGCATTCTCCACATTATACTGGGAGAAACTCCGTCCCCGGCTGCTGCATAAGAGACCCTGAAGACCCGCAATTCCACCTGAGAAGCACGCCATACTCGCGTCCGCCATCGCCGTCTTCGTTCCTTATGAATCCACTGCGCCCTGCCCGCGCTGTGTTACCAAAACAAGCTTGGGGTGCTTCCCCCAACCGGCCATCCATGTGAACAGGGTTGCAGACATTTCCTCATCCCTATCTTTTTTCTGCACTGTGACTCAGCCACATGTTTTTCATCCAATTGTGTTTCTTTTCTTCAGAGGAGATGATTGGCTGTAAAATTCATCCACCAATCAAGTTGCTCCGTTTATCCATACACTCTCGTCCACATCACATCCAAACCAATTAGGAACAAGAGTCGTGAGCCCACTATTAGGTACATAGGTAAGCTAAAACATGTGGATGATTTCTGTTAAAAAAATAAAATCAGATTATCTGAATTCTGTTCAATCTCCATGGATGCAGTAGAATCATATCTCCTTGATAGTAGCCAATTGAACCAGCATGGATGATAAATCAGTTAGATTATCAGAAGAAAGTTGCATGTTACTGGGTGAAAGAGTAGTCACAGTATCTCAAAGATCTCAAGATCTGTTGATTGATTCTCTCTCTATGGATGAGATTTGAGCTAGTTAAAATTCATTTATGTTGTCATGTGGTAGTTAGTAATTGGTCTATTGTTTAATAATAAGTAATAATAATTAGTCTCAAATTAATGAGAAATAGTGGAAGGGGGTATATGGTTAGCTAGTAGATAGTAAATGAAAATGTATATTTTGATCGTATATTTCATCCTTTAGTTAGGATGATATTTCAATGAGGTTAACATTTGTAACTATAGATTATGTGTAACTAAACTTATGTATTTAATGAAATTTTAATTATACATATTCGTTATGATTATTTTGTAAGTGTAAATTATAATCATAAAATTATGTTTTTTTTTTTTTTCCCTAGTGTGAAGATTTTTTTTTGGCATAATAGAGTGCAAACAAAGACAACAAAGGGGGTGTGTCACACCGTGGCCTTGTCGTTTACATTAAAAAGTATCTTAAGGCAAAAAAAGAATTATGGAAATTCAAATATTTGACCATGTAAAAATATAATCTTCAAAAAATCCTCTTAAAAAAACCAAAATCTTTCAAGATATTAGAATTTTATAACTAATCTCAAGTTTCAACACAAGCCAAAATATCATCTTTCAAAAATCCTCACATAAAAATAGACTTATTACCTAGGGGCCAAAATAGAAAATAAAACCTTGTAAATAAAAATCAAGGATCGGAACCCATCCATCAAAAGTATAGGGTGAAAAAAAACACAAAAAGACACAACCCAAAGAAAAACAAAAGCAAACAATCAATAAAAATAAAGTAAAAACCCTATGCAAATAGGACCCATGGCTATGAAATGACAATCAACAATAACAAAGAAAACCTAAAACAAAATAGTTACCATTTGCCATAGTTCAACTAATGACGAAGGTGCACTAGTTATGATGTGTGAAAGAGATGAGGAACCTCAACCAAGTGTAGCAACCCCCTGAAGAATCGATATGGCTTGCGCATGTTGCATGGCTATGGACACATGTTGTTAATAGTAAAAAACAAACATTGAGGGGACTAAAAAAGATCATTGGTGACGTGCAATAGTGGTTTGTGCACAAGTGGTTAGAAATGAATCTAAATGGGAATGAAGACACCCATATGTCTCAATAACACGAGGGGAATGAAATCATCACCTGGTGTTCATTTGGTGTATGATCGTGTCTTTTCTTGAACATCCATCATCGCTACATGTGTTATTATCATTGATGCTCATTGAACCATATCTATGTGAGTTGGGTCAACAATGACAATGTCCATCAAAGTCCGGAAGTCGTCTCTTGTAATAAGGATATCCACTTGTCGTTGGGTGTGGCGAAAGAAAAGGTGGGAGGCCTCCCTTTGAACACATGTTCCACTTTCCAAAATAATAGTTGTGATAGTATCCTAAAGTGTGTCGTGGGTTGCTATATGTTGACTCTCACAGGGGCATCGAAGCAAATGGCTATGTAAATTGTCAATGGTGTGACCACATTGACACTGTGAAAGATGGGCGATTATAAGATGTGGCAAGCTAAGACAAGTACGTAATGTTATAAGAAAGTGGATTGAGGATAAATGAAATGTAGGTGTGGTAAGACGAGTTAATAACCAAGCGTTTGCCCTTGGACCTAAACACGAACAGAGATGTGCTTACATGATATCCGAAGGAATGTCTATTAGAAATGAGGTAAATTTCTGTTCATGTAGGTGATTCGGCAAAGGAGCTTATAATTGGAAATAAAATTAAACCAGTAGGGCTTGAAAACATACAACTTAAGGTAACATGATTCGAACATCTCGTAGTGCCATCTAGAATGGGGAAGTGTCAGTCTTAACATGTGTTATTGCATCCAAAAGAATAAGGCTATCATCCTATTGGAAACGAGTGACAAGTGCAAGAACGATAAATGTCCAACACTTCAAGAATGCAAGGGCAAAAGTTTGAAACATAGAAAGGAGGCCAAACCCATTCGAAGAAGTAAGAAAAGTGGCTTGACAACGAACTAGATGATCGAATAGAACCATCAAAAGATCTTGCACCAAATAACTTCTCCAACGTAGTTATGGTATGAGTATCAAATTCAACATAATGTTGCAAAATACCTAGAGATGGAAACACTGTGCAAAATAAGTAGTTCAGGCACTAGGCATAGCATAATGAGAACATCACAAAAATCGCTTGAAGATCTGCAAGCATAGGGAAACTAGATATCATCCCAAGATCCTCATGAAAAACTTTAATTACAAACCATTCAACAAATGATGTGAGCCCACCAATGTGCCCAAAATATGAAAACCCGAATCAGGAGTAAAAAAGCCAAAAGGAAATGATTATAAAGTGGTCCAACCCTTGTGGAGACCAAGCCACACACTTTGATGGTTGCATTGAAAACCCTAATGCCAATAACTCTTATAATCGTAAAAATGTAGGAACCATATATAATGCGGGACCTACTATATGTGTATCATTTACCAAGGAAGGGAAACACACAAGTGGGGTGGGCTATCATTATAAGGTGAAAAACACAAAGGTGAACCTAAGCAAACAACATTCCTCCCAATGGGTCCCCACTATCGTGTACCTAATTTTGACGAAGTGACTATGAAATCGCCATGTTGGGGAGCTTAAAAAAAAAACAATGGGGATGGGTGTGCATATAATCATTGAAACAAATAGGAAAAACTAATCTAATGAACTAAGTGAAGACCATAACTTTTGAAAAAGGGCTGACCGTGAGACCAAATTGACGGCATTACGAACATCCACCTATAGACCACCCAATCTATATGCAAATTTAACATTGCTCAAACGCTATGAACCACTGTCTTACACCCGCCAAGAGTTGTTACACCAAACTAATGAAGCCAAAATCTTTTAAACTACAATATTTTATAATGAATTTAAACACAATAGGCCAATTTTTTAAATATGATACTCAATAATTGCTTGAACATAGTTGAGTATGGGAGTTACATTAAAATGGATTGGGTACAACATGTTAATACACCATATTATTGCAAAAAGAAAGAGACAAAAAATATTGCATTAAAGGAGGTGAAAAATGTTCAATTCCAATATACATAAGTAGAAAGGGAGAAATATATTTCATTGGGGAATAGGAGACATTGGACTAATAAGAAATCAATGCAAACACAACATGTATTATTGATAGTTAATGTCAATGGACATAATGGACAAGAGATGGCAGATTGATAAGGAAAATAAAAATGGCAAATGATAAGGCAAATCAATGAAAAATAATAAGAAATCAATGCAAACACAACATGTATTAATGATAGTTAATGTCAATGAACATAATGGACAAGAGATGGCAAATTGATAAGGAAAATAAAAATGGCAAATGATAAGGCAAATCAACAAAAAAAAATTCCTATGTTGATTGATTAATTTTGGACATGTTGTCAATATTTATTGTTAATTTATAAGATCAATTTATATTGTTAATTTACAGGATTGATTTATATTTTCAGTTTTTTTCCATTTATATTTTTATTTATACAATTTATTGTCCACTAATAAAAATGAAATAAAAGTTGGCAAATTTCTTTACATCAAAATAATATAAATACGGTTGATTAATTTTTAGGTTTGGTTGAGATTAAGAAAAATATATTTGAATGCATTTGGGTGTCACATTTTTGGATACTTGCAACAACACAAGTTGAAAATTCGGGCACTTGGAGCCTTTATTGGGTTGTAAGGAATCATTAGATAGGGAATCTGATTTGGTCAAGATGGAAAAAATAAATCCCAAGGCATTTGAATGTTTTAATTTTGGACTTGTGACGATGAAAGTTCAAAATTTGGGCATTTTGAGCTTTGGGATGTTGAAAATAAATTATTGAATTGCGGTGGTGTAGGGAATTGTTTTTGGCCAAGATGAAAAAGAAAAAATTCCCATGGTATTCAAATGGAAAGCTAACGTTTTACATTAACTAGAAGTCAAGTGATTTAAACCTTGTCCAACTAGAAGAATGTGCTTCTTTGGTTATATAAGTGGAGAAGATATCTAAGTAATACTTGAACTTTTTACAACATATCATGAAAATTTATATGAAGTAGGGGTTGTATATATTTTCTACCACACTGAAGTGATCCTTATCTTGCATCACTTGTCATTGGGTTGTTTAAGGAGTGGAACACATGGTTGACATACAAAATTTAATGTACCAAAGGTTCATCTACATCACATTAGGTATCAATCAAAACCCTTAACCTTTTTCTTACTATGCAATTTTTTAGCTTGAAATTTAGCTTCATATGTCTTAATCCAAAAACTTAGTCCTAAAGTTTCATTTCAATTAGTGTGTGTTTGCAAGTTTGTTTCAACTTTTAACCATATTGAAACCATATAATATTGTGTATGGTAATTTTGATTGGAAGTAGTGTGAATATGCATGTCCTTGTTTAATGTGTAAGGCAATATTGTTTTGAGGATTGTTTTCATGCAAGTTACAAGGTGGTTTGCCTAACATTTTTTCGGTGAATTTGACATGATCAAGGGTGTGAAGGCATGGGCTAATCACCTAAGGTGTAGTAAATTGTCTTTTTCCTTTTGATGTTGGCCCAAATTGCCAATGCAGTTTGTCAAATTAAAAAACTCCATCTAGGAATTTGTTGTGGTCCATTTGATGAAATATTTAAATTCAATTTGATGATAACACCATAAGTTGCACAAATTGATATGACTTTCATATGTTATTGTTTTGTTTATTTGATGGGATGACCATTTGCAAGGTTGTTTGAACTTCTAATAACTTTCAAAGTCATAAATTATTCACATGGTGTTTGTGATATGACTATGTACTTCAAAGGTTCGTGTCCTTTAGTTGTTTATGTGCAAAGTTGATTTTTTTGCAAATGATCACTTTCATGTAAGCAAGGTGGTGTGTTTAGCACAAGTTTGACATCAAGGGTATGAAGGCCCATGCAAATCACCTATGGTGCAATATGTGGTCTTTATCTTTTTGATGTTGGCCTAAATTGCCAACGCATTTGATCTAAAAAAATTTAATGTTTGAAGTTTCATTACTACAATATGTGGCCAAGTTCATTATGTGTTTCATTAGATTTTGAATGACCTTGGACAAATTATCATGGTGAAAGTGGTCAACCCCTTAATGAATGGGAACCATTTGCTACAAACATAGTGAATTCATTAATAGCTAGTTCACTAGATTAGCCTCCTAATTCCAAAAGTAGGTTAAAAGCTTGAACTAAGCCACCTAGCCTACCAACCTAAGCTAGGGGGCTTAGACAAGGTTGTGCCACCTAAGTTAAAAAGATGGGCCCTTAGCAACCTAGCCTAGGCACCTAGGCAACCCTAGGCTACCTAGATTAGATCGCAAAAGGTAGGGTTTGATCCCCTCACCTTCACTTTGAAGAATAAATTGCTTACCTTTGCACAAATTTTTTTTATGTGAAATAAATTGTCATCACATTTTAATAAACATTTTTCTATCCTACTTAAATAGCCTATTCAACCTACCTTAGCTAACCTACCTTATGTTTAGATAAGCCTAGGTAAATTAGGTTATCCTAGGGCTTACCTAGGCATACTTAAGGCCAACATAAGTATACTTAAGTTGTTTTAAGGGCTACCTATGCTACCTATTCACCTACATAGGGGTTACTTAGAGGACCTACATGGGGACAACATAGGCCTACCTAAGGGTTACCCTAAGGGCTATTGTAGGCTACCTTAAAAGTTGTTTAAGCTACCTTAGGCTACCTTAAAAGCTATGTAGGCTACCTCAAGGCTATGTGGGCCTAATCTAAGGGCTACCATAGCCTACCTTAAGGCAATGTAAATTATCCTAAAAGCTATGTAGCCTAACGGACTATGTAAGCAACTTAGGGGCTACTGTAGGCTACCTTAAAGGTTAAATGAACTACCTAGGGGCTATTTAAGCTACATAAAAACTAACATAGGCTACTTTACTAGGGGCTATGTAAGCCTACCTATGCACTATCATAAGCTACCTTAAGGGCTATGTTGGCTATTTAAGGATTATTTAACCTACCAACATGGGTATGTAACTTAGTTAAGGGCTACCATTGGCTACCTTAAGGATTTTGCAAGCTACCTAGGGGCTTACCATAAGCTACTTTAAGGGTTATGTAAATAATTTAAGACCTCCATAGGCTACATAGGGACCTACCTAAGGGCTATTTATTTTACATAAGGCCTGCATAAGGGTTACATGGGCTACATAGGCTTCTTAGGGGATATGTAGACTACCCCATGGTTTATATAAGCTACCTAGGGCTACCCAAGGGCTATGTACACTCTTGGGGAAATCATTTCTTGTATATTTTTAAAAGCACCTAAAAGAAAAAATAAAATAAAATGTTATGCAATAATGGTATATTTTAAGTATATTCAAAATATATCTTCATAATGAATTAAAAACACACCATATTGACATTCAAATAAATTCTAAATTTATTTTTTTCAATGAATTGCATTTAAATTTTTTTTGCATGCCATTTGGAATATAATAGAAGTGACTTTCTTGAGTGTAGGCTATATAAAGTGACTTACCTAGCAACTTACAACATTTAATCATCTATAGATCTATTTTCAATTAGCTATGAATTATATTTCAATAACTAATAGTGAAACTTGATGATTACATAATGACCACACAATGACATAATTTTAGCCAAGGTGAAATGATTAAGGTGGGGTGAACTTATTTCACTTTTAAAGCCCCATAGTGATTTAGGCTAGTGAACTACACCTCACTTTTGAATTAGTATTTCTATGATTTATTTAATAGGATAATCAAATTTGAATTGATGATGACATCACAAGTTGGACAAGTTGATATGGACAATTAGTTATATGGTTGTTTGGACTTTTAACAACTTTGAAAGCCAAAAATTCTTAGTATGGTGTTTGTGATGTGACTATGTAGCTTCATGTCATTGTTTAATGTGCAAAGTACATTTTTCTTGTTAAGGATTATTTTCATGTGAGCAAGGTAGTGTGTGTCTAACACATGTTTATATTATGAATGTTCGTAAAAACCACCCATGGTGTAGTATTAGATCTTTATCCTTTTGATGTTGGCCCAAACTATTAATGCAATATGTCAAATCAATAAACTCCATGTACGAAGTTTCTTTGGTTTTATTAATGGGATGATCAAATTTGAAACAATAGTGAAAGAATAATTTGCACATGTCTTGAAATGGGGTTACCCTTAATTTGATATGACTTAAAATTTCATTTTCCAAACTATGTGTTATGGGCTTCAATTGTTCATTTTGCAACATTTGATGCAATTCATTGGTCAATGCAGAAGAACATAATGATAAAAAAAAGAGCAAGAGTTTGTTGTGACAAAGACGTTTGAAAAAAGTCACGGCATGCTAGATTACATGGTTGAAGAATATGACACAACTATGGGGTCTGATTATGGTGAGATGATATTGTTTTTAGTTGACACAATTTGGAAAAAAAATTAAAACTAAGTTCTTAAAGAGTCATGAGAAAATATCCACCTTTGAAAACTTTTAATGGCCGAGAGATATTTTGTTGAGTTTAATGTAAAAAAAAATTAGTTGATTTCTTTTGTTGATGTAAAATGGGGTTAAGTCAAATGTGGAAAGGCACAATATGTAAAGCCTAGAAAAAATTCTAGTGCCTTTGATGGTCCCTTGCATTCAATGGGCCTATATGAACACCTCTATGAACTACATCTTTGTGGTTGATTTTGAATCCTTTGCTTCCAACTTTTGAATGTGGGCTAATATAGGAAATGAAAATCTAATGAAATAAATGCATGGTTGTAGCCAATCCACAACTATTGTTTTGTTGCACATTGCATGTTGCATTTGGTTTAACAAAGCTAGTTGTTAGCTAAAAAACAAAATTCCAACTTGATTGTAATGATTGGTTTTTAAAAATTATATTAAAATTAAATAATGTTGTTTTTGGCTCCTTGCTCCCTTGCATGTTTCCATGTATAGTAAATTCTAACTTGTTAAAGTTGATTTGTGTGTAGGTTTGGCCAATTGTACTTTCATTGTTGTAAGGTGACTCCATGAAAGTCATTTAGAAATAATGAAAGCTTAGGTTTGAAAATTTTGAACATCATACAAGTTGTTGTGAAAATGTAGAAAGTTATGAACTTTGAAAGCATTAATTTTGTTTTTGATCAAGGTGATGAACTAAGATTCGATTCAAAATTGTTGGGGGTGGGGGGGGGGGGGAAAAAAATAGGGGAAATTTTTTTTCCATTGAGTTTTTCCATTAGAAAAAAAATAAAGGTTTAATTTTAAAATTTGATTTTTGTTCAAAAAAA
>Ga0116227_10009843_pt1 | contig 17106 bp, 16 predicted proteins | sample S1TSphgellanicum_FD_89693 | JGI IMG/M metagenome (GOLD analysis project Ga0116227, IMG submission 89693) | Host-associated microbial communities from peat moss isolated from Minnesota, USA - S1T2_Fb - Sphagnum magellanicum MG | ecosystem: Host-associated > Plants > Peat moss > Unclassified...
CGGGCCCTCTTGCCGAACGATAGGGATGTGGAGTGTTTTACCGACCACCTAGAGCGTGATCGGTCGAGGCTGGTCGAAAATTCGTGTCGATCGTGCTCTAGGTCTTTGGTTTGGCGAGCATGTTATCGCGGTTGCAGTCAACCTAAAGCGATCATGCTCTAGCGGCAGAAAGGTTTGGCGAGGCCCATGCACAGCTTTCCGGTGACGCGCACCACGCATCCCAAACCCCGCCCGGCCGACGATACGCTGCGCTTCGGCCAGGTGTTCACCGACCACATGTTCATGATGGAATATGATGAGGGGCGCGGCTGGCATGATGGGCGGATCGTGCCCTACGCGCCTTTCACCTTCGATCCGGCCTGCTGCGTGCTGCATTACGCCCAGGCGGTGTTCGACGGCTTAAAAGCGTTTCGCGGCGCCGATGGCCAAATCCGCATTTTCCGCGGCGACCGGCATGCGGCCAGGCTCAACCGCTCCTGCGACCTGCTCTGTATTCCGCAGCTCGACCCGGTGCTGGTTCAGGACTCGATGCAGGCGTTGGTCGGTGTGGATGCGGACTGGGTGCCTGCCAAGCGCGGCACGTCGCTCTATATCCGGCCCACGGTAATTGCGACCGAGACGTTCCTCGGGGTGCATCCGGCGAGCACTTATCTCTATTACGTGATCCTCAGTCCGGTCGGCCCTTACTACAAGGAGGGGCTGAACCCGGTGAAAATCCTGGCGACCGATGCGCATGTGCGGGCGGTGCCGGGCGGGCTGGGGGCGGCGAAAACCGCCGGCAATTACGCGGCCAGCCTCTCCGCCGCGCGCGATGCGGAGCGCCAGGGCTATACCCAGGTGCTGTGGCTGGACGGCAAGCATCGCGAGTTCCTCGACGAAGTCGGAACGATGAACATCATGCTCCGCATCGGCGACACGGTGATCACCCCGCCGCTGAGCAACGGCACCATTCTGGATGGGGTGACGCGCAATTCGGTGCTTCAATTGCTGCGGGATTGGGGCATCCCGGCCGAGGAACGCGCCGTTTCCATCCATGAGGTGATCGAGGCGCATAAGCAGGGCACGCTCACCGAGATGTGGGGCACCGGCACCGCCGCGGTGATCTCGCCAGTAGGCGAGCTCGGGTTCAAGGATGTTCGCATGTCGATTAACGGCGGCCGCATCGGCGACCTGACTCAGCGTCTGTATGACGCGGTCACCTCGATCCAATATGGCGCGACCAACGACGCGCATGGCTGGATGAAGCTGGTCGATACCCGCGAGCACGCGACCGCCTGAGGGCTGTATTCCGGCCATGAAGCATAGCCGGAAAGCGGGGCTGCAAATCGTCCTGATTTCTTTTCCCGGCAAGAATTTGGCGCCGGAGCTTTTGTGGCACGCTGATTTCGAGCGGAAGGTCGCATGGCCGTAGCATAGGGATTATTTCCTATATGTTGGAGCCGTAGGTGACGACCCAGCCAGCCCGGCTGGATCGGCCGCGGGTTTTCATGCAATGCGTCGCGCCGATGCGCATTCTGGTGTTTGACTCGGGGATTGGTGGGCTGGGCGTGGCGGCTGCCATCCGGCGGCTGATGCCGGATGCGGCGCTGACCTATCTGATGGATAATGCTGGGTTCCCATATGGCGGCCGGCCGGATGATGATCTGGTGCAGCGGGTGCTGGCGGTAGCCGGTGCGGGAATTGCGCGGACACAGCCAGACCTGGTGGTAGTGGCGTGCAACACCGCTAGCACCATGGCGCTGGATGCGCTGCGGTCTGCTTGGGCGATCCCGTTCGTGGGATGTGTTCCGCCTTTGCGCTGGGCGGCGCAGGTCAGCCTCACCCGGGTGATCGGCGTGCTCGCAACGCCGGCCACCGTGCGCGGGCCATATCTGCGCGGGTTGGCAGAGCATCATGCGGCGGGGTGCGAGGTGAAGCTGCATGGTGCGCCAGGGCTGGCGGCGCTCGCCGAGGAACGGTTCGCGGGGTTGGAGGTGAGCCAGGCGGCGATTTCGGCAGAACTGGCTGGGCTTTTGGAGCAGGATTACCAGGGCCGGATCGATGCCGTGGCTTTGGGGTGCACGCATTACGCGTGGCTGTTGCCGGAGCTTCGGGCGCTGATGGCGCCGCATGTCGCCTGGCTCGATCCCGCCGAGCCGGTGGCCCGGCAGGCGCTGCGGGTGGCATCATCTTTGGGTATAGGCGCGGGCATCTCGGATTTTAATGGTATCGCGCTCTACACCGGCACCCCGCCCGACATGGAGCGCCCTGCCTGGGCGCAGGCCGGCCTGGTGCGCACTTGGCATTTAGGGTGACGAGCTGGCTGCTGCGCGCTAAACCGCGGCTTCGGCGAAGATGCGGGTTACGTCGCCGGCCCAGGGGCCGTGATACTGGGCCAGCCAATGCTCGGCCTGGGTTGGGGCGCCTTCGATAATGGCTTGGAGCGGATCGAGCAGCGGGGTCTCGCCCAGGCCACGGGCGCGCAGGCCGTCTTGCGCGATGGCCACCGCCTCGCGCGCCAGGTCGCGCACCGTGCCGTTGGCAAAGGGGGCGGCGAGGCCCAGCCTGGGCACCTGGCCGCGGATGCCGGCCAACTCCGCCCAGGGATAACGGGATACCAGAGCATGGGCCGCGGCCAGGGCCGCTGGGTCATAGAGCAGCCCCACCCAGAAAGCGGATTGCGCCACCATCATCGCCGGGCTGCCCGCATCGGCGCCTCGCATTTCCAAAAAGCGCTTGAGCCGGACCTCGGTGAACACCGTGGTGTAATGGTCGGCGAAATCGCCGATGGTGGCGGTAATGCCTTCCAGCTCGGGCACCGTGCCGGCCATGAAGTCGCGGAAGGAGCGGCCTGCCACATCGATCAACCGGCCCTCGCGGGCGACGAAATACATCGGCACATCCAGCAGCCAATCGGCATAGCGCTCGAAGCCGAACCCATCCTCGAAAAACACCGGGGCAATGCCGGTGCGGTCGGCGTCGGTGTCGGTCCATACATTGGCGCGGGCGGAGAGAAAGCCGTTCGGCTTGCCTTCGGTGAACGGGGAGTTGGCGAACAGCGCGGTGGCGATCGGCTGCAGCAACAGGCCGACGCGCAGTTTTTGCACCATGTCGGCTTCGGACGAAAAATCCAGGTTCACCTGAACGGTGCAGGTGCGCAGCATCATGTCCAGCCCCAGCTGGCCGACCAGCGGCATGTATCGGCGCATGATCGCGTAACGGCTCTTCGGCATGAACGGCATGTCTTCACGCCGCGCCAGCGGATGGAAGCCAAGAGGTGCGAAGCCGAGGCCAAGCCGGCCGCCGACCGCGTGGATATCGGCAAAATGCCGTTCCAGCTCCGCCTTGGTCTCATGCAGGTCTTTGAGCGGCGCGCCAGACAGCTCCAGCTGGCCGCCTGGCTCCAATGACACGCTCTCGGTGCCGCCGGCTGGCGATTCGCGCTTCAGCCCAATCAGCTGCGCGCGATCGAAAATCCCTTCCCAGCCCAGGCCGGCAATGCCTTCCAGCATCGCTTCGATGCCGCGCGGCGCATAAGCCGGCGCGGCCCAGGCGGCCTCATCGGCCTGGCCGGGATACCGGAAGCCAAATTTTTCGTGCTCGGTGCCGATCCGATAGTCTGCGCGCGGCTTGCACCCGGCGGCGAGATAAGCGGCCATGTCTGGCAGGCCACCTACTGGGGTCGCGTCTGTATCACCCGGGTTCGACATGATTCTCCTGGTCCCCGCGCTGAGGCGGCGGCCGATTCACGAACGTAAGATCGCGCTCAATTGGTTGACCAGAGACGTCCCTGCAAGAGTGCGAGGCCGGCAATGGCAGCTGTCTCGGCCCGCAAGATGCGCGGCCCAAGGCAGAGCGGCGACATGAACCGAGCCGCGGCCAGCGCGTCAAGCTCCGCCGGTGCAAAGCCACCCTCCGGGCCGATCAACAGAGCGCCAGCGTTTTCCGGGATCGGCGCGGGGCCGGCGCGCTCCATCGCCGCGGCCAGGCGCCGGTCGGTGGGCCAGGCCGCGAGCAGATCGAGCAATGCAACCGGCGGCCGCACCTCCGGCAAGCTGAGCCGCTCGCTCTGTTCGGCAGCTTCCAGGGCGATCGCGGCCATACGATCCAGATTGATCCGCGCCGCGTTGGTGCGGGCGGTAAACACCGGCAGCAGGGCAGAGACGCCGAGTTCGGTGGCTTTCTGGACCACCAGATCGGTGGCGTCCCGTTTCAGAGGCGCGAACACCAGCCAGAGATCCGGCTCCTGCACCTGTGGCCGAAGCTGGGTTTCGGCCAACAGCCTTGCGCGGTTCTTCTTGAGATCGGTGATGCGCGCCGACCATTCACCGTCGAGGCCATTGAAAACAGTCACCATGTCGCCGGGCGCCAGGCGCATGACCGAGCCGAGGTAATGGGCCTGGTTGCTGCTTGGCAAAATCTCGGTTCCGGGTGCGAGTGCGGCCGGGATGTAGAGGCGTGGCACTTTGCGTCCGTGATGGTGTGGGGCGGTTGACCTGAACGCGCGCACGCGAGAGATACCAGAAATGCTGCCAGAACAAACGATTCCGTTCACGGACATCAAGGCAGATGGCTGGATCGCCCGGGCGCCCCTGAAAATCCGGCCCTATCTGCTGCTCGCCAGGCTGGATCGGCCAACCGGGATCTGGCTGCTGTTCCTGCCGGGTGCCTGGGGCATCCTGCTGGCGCATGCGCCTGGGCCGGAGAGTTTTCGCCTGCTCGTCTTGTTCGGGGTCGGTGCTGCGGTGATGCGTGCGGCCGGCTGCGTGGTGAATGATATCTGGGATCGCGACCTGGATCGCAAGATTCGCCGTACCGCTGGCCGGCCGCTTGCCAGCGGGGCGCTTGGCCTGACTCAGGCACTCGGATTCCTGGTTCTGCTGCTGATCGCCGGGCTCTGTGTGCTGCTGCAATTGAACCAGTTGGCGCAGATCCTCGGCGCCAGCTCCCTGGTGCTGGTGGCACTCTACCCGCTTGCCAAGCGGGTGACCTGGTGGCCGCAACTGGTGATGGGCTTCACCTTCGGAGTTGGTGCGCCGGTCGGTTACGCGGCGGCGTCCGGGCGTATCGATGCCTCCTGGGTGGCCATTTATGCCGCTGCCATTTTCTGGGATCTTGGTTTCGACACCATCTACGGGTTTCAGGATATCGAAGACGACGCGGTGGTGGGTGTCAAAAGCACCTCCAGACGTTTTGCCCATATGCCGCGGTGTTTTGTCGGCAGCGCCTATGCGGCCACCATGGTCTGCCTGGGCATCGCCGCTGTGCTGGCGCGGTTGTCGCCTTTGGCCTGGGTGGTTCTGGTGCTGCCGGCGGCATTGCTGAGCGTTCAGGTGATCAAGCTCGATATCGCCGACCCGGCCGGCTGCTTGAGCCTGTTCAAGCTGAATCGTGCCACCGGCCTCGCCATCGCCTTGGCGCTGGTGGCAGGGCGCTTGTGAGCGCGCCCGATGCCGGGGATTTCGTCCGCGCTCATACACGGCTCGGCCAGGCTCCCTTGGTGCCCGAGCTGACGCTGTACCTTGCCACCGAGATCACCCCGATCTGGCAGGCCACGGAGGATTGGCTGGACACGCAGAATATCGCGCCACCCTTCTGGGCGTTCGCCTGGCCAGGCGGCCAGACGCTTGCCCGCTACATCCTGGACCACCCTGAGTTCGTCGCTGGTCGCAGAGTGCTCGATTTCGCCACTGGCTGCGGCATTGCGGCGCTGGCGGCAGCGCGCGCCGGGGCGCGCAGCGTGGATGCCTCGGAGATCGATGCGCTGGCGATCGCCGCAACCTTGCTGAACGCAAGCGCGAACGGCCTACATGTGACTTGCCTGCCGGAGGATATGGTGGGGTCCGCCTGCCGGTGGGACATTATCCTGTGTGGCGATATTTGTTACGAGGCGCCGATGACCCGGCATATCCTGCCCTGGCTGCATCGTATGGCCGGGCAGGGGGCGGAGGTGGTGATTGCGGACCCTGGCCGGGCCTATTTGCCGCGCGACCACCTGAGCGAACTCGCCCGCTATGACGTGCCGACCAGCCTGGAGCTGGAAGACCACACACGGCGCAGAACGGTGCTATATCGCCTGCATGCAGTTACGCCCTAGGAAAGATGATTTGCGAAGTGTTGGGGTGATGCTGTTATGGTGGCCGCCCGCCTGTTGCCCACCAGCCTGTTGCCACATTGTCGGATCATGATGCATTTCGCCGACCATCTGCTGCGCGAATATGGCTACGGGGTGATCACGCTTGCCCTGGCGATCGAATGCGCGGGTTTGCTGTTTCCGGGCGAAACCATCTTCTTCGGCAGTGCTGTCTATGCCTCTACCACCGGGCATATGAGCATCGTGCTGATCATCCTGGCCGCCATTGCCGGCGCCATTATCGGCAATCTGGCGGGTTTCGCGATCGGCCGGGTGATCGGGGCCACGCTGCTCTGCCGCTATGGCTGGCGGGTGGGCCTGACGGAACGACGAATGGCGCTGGGCCGCTATCTGTTCCGCAAGCACGGCGGCAAGGTGATCTTCTTTGCCCGCTTCGTCTCGGTGCTGCGCAGCGTCGGCGGCGTGCTGGCGGGGGCCACTGAAATGCCGTTTCGCGCCTTCATCGGCTGGACGGTGGCCGGCGGTGTGGCGTGGCCATGCGCACACGGGCTGTTCGCCTACCTGCTCGGCAACACCGCAAGCCGCCTTTCAGGCCGGTTCCAACTGGTTCTGGCGATCGCGGTGATTACCGGCGTTGTGCTGGTGCTGCGCTTCATCAAGCGGAACGAAATGCGACTGGAAGAACTCGCGTTGCGTTCCGAACGGTATGAAAAGAACCATGCTTGAACGCCGCCACCTAGAGCATGATCCGGCACTATGCGGTCAGCTGCCGGATGAACATGCTCGCCAAAACAAAGGACTAGAGCGGGATGCGACACTCGACAACGATTCGATCAGATCGCATCCCGCTCTAGGGTGCGCCCTTGCCCTGATGATGTGTGTTGCCGCGGCGGCTGAAGCGGCCAACGTAGCTACGAAGGGGGTGGCGACCGATGGCACGGTCACCCTGAGTACCCAACCGGGCAGCGCGCTGGAGGCCACTGCCCTGAAACTCACCGCAGGCGACTTGAAGCAATCGGCCAGCGAAGGCGATCCGCCGATCATGCTCGTCGGGTCCGCCCATCTCTCCACGCGTCCAGGCCCATCCGCGCTCTTCGTTCAGGTGCAGTCGGCCTCGTTCTGCGGCTCGGCGGGCTGTTCCACCTCGGTCTATGTGAAGCGAGGCGGCGCGTGGAAAAAGGTGATGGACTCGATCAGCGGGCCGATAAAGCTGTCACATTCCAGCCACCAGGGCATGCGCGACCTGCTGGTACACGGCAAGGATCGCTGGGTATGGAACGGCGCGGCCTACACCGACACGCTGCCGACGCCAGACGTGGACCTGCTGCATTCGACGAAGAAGGACGCGCAGCCGTAATCGTTCCAGCCTTGGCCGGTCGCCTCAGATGTCCGCGTCCTGCGCATCGCATACGCCGGTTAGTATCCACGGCGCGAGCTTGAGTACGTTGACCGGCCCTGATTCTGCGTGCAGCCGGCGATATTCCGCGCAGCGCTTTACCGCTTGAAGCACTTCTGGAACACCGGCGGATTTATCGACGATTTCATGGAATACGCTCGCTGCCCCAGCTTCCGACTTGATCAGGGCCGCCGGATTGGCGGTTAGTCCGATCACTTGCGGCGGCAAATCGGTCAGGGCCAGATCGTAGACCAGGCGGGCGGTGGCCAAGCCGTCCATGTCCGGCATCTGGTAATCCAGGATCGCGATGTCGCACATATATTGCCGGTTCAGGCGCAATGCCTGCAATCCGTCGCTGGCCATCGCCACCTCGTAGCCACAGGATTCGAGGGCACCTTTCAGCACCATGCGCATCATCTGATCGTCTTCCACGATCAGAACGCGCAGCCGCTCCGCCTCCTCATGCGGGGTTGGCGGGTCGGCCAAGGGGGTGAGCGCCGCCAGCCGGTTGCTGGGGGTGACTTCCTTCCAAATCGCCGTCCAGTCGCGTGCGGCCTCGGCGCCGGCATGGGCGTGGGCCAGGGCTGATAGCAGCAGATCGGGTGTCCATGGCTTGCTGAGCATGGCATCGAACACATCCTCGGTGCAGCCTTTGCGGGCGGATAACTCGTCTGGCGCGGAGGTGAGGGCGATCAGTTTGGGCCGGCCGGAAATGCGGGCGAATTCGGCGATCAGCTTGGCGGCGCCGAGCCCGTCTACCTGGGGCAGGTGGTAATCCATCAGCACGATATCGAACCAGCCGACCCGTGCTTTCCTGACCGCCTCCAGGCCATTTTCGGCGGTTTCCACGTAGAAACCGCGTCCTTGCAGAAAGGCCGCAAGCACGCCGCTCTGCACCCCGTCATCTTCGACGATCAGCACACGTATCGACACCGGACCCTCCCGTCAGATAGCGAGAGCCCTTTTTCCGTCCCCCGCCTTTACCAACCTCTAACGAACCGTATCAAAGGCGTCGGGCTACGCGTTTTTTGGCGCGCTTGTCCAAAAAACAACAGCATCCTTTCCTATTGAGAAACTTGTTCACTCGTTCGCCGGTTCGTTGGTGTGCACCGGGGCGGATTCACTTTGGTGGCGGCCGGAATCGGGGAGGCCCTTGCTTTCTTCCTGCACCACGCCGGCGGGGACGCCGTGTTTCGTGCCGGTGTCTGGATCGTGCAAATGGGGATTTTCGCGCGCTTGGGTTTCGGTCTCGTCGGGCATCTGGCTGTGCTCCTTCGTCGGGTCCAGCCGAAACAAGGGGCGCGCGCTTAGGTTGCCTGGAGCACCGCCTCGGCCACGCGATGCGCCTGTGCCTCGGTGAGATCTGGATGGATCGGCAAAGCCAGAATGCGGGCGGACAGATCCTCACTGACCGGCACCTTGCCGCCGCGATGATGCGGGGCGTAGGCGGGCTGGTGGTGCAAAGGACGCGGGTAATAGATGGCGGTGGGAATGCCGGCGTCCTTCAAGGCGGCTTGCACCCGTGTGCGTACGCCGGAATCTGGCAGGAGGATGGCGTAGATCGCCCAGGCGCTAGCGCTATCGGGCACCCGAGCTGGAATGGTGACGCGGCCCGACAAGGCGGCGTCGTAAATGGCGGCGATGTTCTCACGCGCGGCGAGCTCCGCCTCGAATACGTCCAGTTTCGCCAGCAATACGGCCGCCTGCAGCGTGTCCAGCCGGCCATTCATGCCGGTGCGCAACACCTCGTAGCGGGTGGAGCCTTCGCCGTGGGTGCGCAGGCTGCGATACAGATCGGCGCGCTCGGCACTCTCGGTCAGCAACGCGCCGCCATCTCCATACCCGCCCAGTGGCTTGCTGGGGAAGAAGCTGATGGCGGTAGCATCCGCCTCTCGGCCCAGCTTTCGGCCGGAGAGGCTGGCGCCAAAACTCTGCGCACAATCATCCAGCAGGAACAGGTTTTTCGCCGCCGCGATCTCCCGCAATTCGGCCCATGGCGCGGGCTGGCCGAACAGATCGACCCCGATGATGGCGCGCGGTCGCAGCACGCCTTCGGCTTCGACCGAGGCGATGCGGCGGCGCACATCCTCCGGATCGATCTGGAACGTGCGGGGATCGACATCCACAAACACCGGCGTGGCGCCAAGCACCAGCGGCACCTCCGCCGTCGCCGTATAGGTGAAGGCGGGCAGGAACACCGCGTGGCCGCGGCCGATCTTCTCGGCCATCATCGCAATCTGCAAGGCGTCCGTGCCTGAGCTGACGGTTACGCACTGCGCGGCGCCGGCATAGGCGGCCAAATGCTGTTCCAGCTCGCGCACTTCTGGGCCAAGCACGAACTGGCAATGCGCCAGAACGGCCTCTAGCCGCGCGCGCAAGGCGGGTTCGATCCGGCGCTGCTGCGCCTTAAGGTCGAGGAAGGCGACGGGCTCGGTCATAAGGGAAGGGGTTCCATGGCAATGGGCGCGTTCGTTTGCACGTCGCGGGTGAATTCAGGGACCAGGGCCACGATGCAGGCGAGCGCCCGTTCGGTTTGGCCGGCCTGGCAGAAGCCCACCATCTGGTCGATGGCGCGGCCGACGGCGGCAACATCGCTGGTGCGCGGGGCGGCGATCAGTAATCCGGGATGCCCGGTTGGCACTGGCGGCTCGTGCCCGTGGAACAGCTCTTCGAACAGTTTTTCGCCCGGGCGCAGGCCGGTATAGTCGATTCGGATATCGTCGTCAGGCCGCAGCCCGGCCAAGCGGATCATCTGGCGTGCCAGATCGACGATTTTCACCGGCTTGCCCATGTCCAGCACAAAGATGCCGCCTTGTTCGGCGCCAGGCAGCGCCTGCGGGCTCAGCCCGACAACGCAGGCCTGAAGAACCAAGCTTACCGCTTCCCGCACAGTCATGAAATAGCGCTGCATGTCAGGGTGGGTCACTGTCAGCGGGCCGCCGCGCTCCAACTGGCGGCGGAACAGCGGCACCACGCTGCCGGTGCTGCCGAGCACGTTGCCGAACCGAACGGTGACGCAGCGCATGGATTGGCCGCTGCCCGCGGCGGCGATATCGAGCGCCTGGCAGTACATTTCCGCCACACGCTTGCTGGCGCCCATCAGGCTGGTGGGGTTCACTGCCTTGTCGGTGCTGATCAGCACCATGGCCGCCGCACCAATTTTGTGTGCTGCGTCGGCGACGATCCGGGTGCCGGCGATATTGGTCAGCAGCCCTTCCAGCGGGTTCGCCTCCACCATCGGCACGTGTTTCAGCGCCGCGGCGTGGAACACCAGTTCGGGTGCTTCCTCAGTGAAGATGGCGCCGATTCGCTGCTGATCCCGCACATCGGCAATCAGCGCGCGGCGTAGCAAGGCCGGTGCCAGTTCGCCGATTTCCAGATCGATCTGCCACAGCGCGTATTCGCTCTGGTCCAGCAGAACCAGCTGCGCCGGGCGCAACGCCGCCAATTGCCGCGCGAGCTCCGAGCCGATGCTGCCGCCGGCGCCGGTAAGCAGCACGCGGCGGCCTTCGACAAGCCGTGCCATGCCTGGCCGGTCAAGGCTCACCTGGGGCCGGTTGAGCAGATCCTCGATCGCCACCGGCCGCAATTCGATCCGGTCGGCGGAGGTGAGTGCCGTCACCCGCGGCGCGCGGCGCACCGGCACGCCGAACGACTCGGCTTCCGCGATGAGTGTCGCGAGCGGCGCGCCCAGGAAATCGGTTTCGGTGACGACCAGCATGGAGGGCAGGCGGCGCTGCGTGCGCAGACGCGCCAAGACATCGGCCGCCTGCGACGCGGTGCCCAAAATCGGCGCGCCATGCATACGCCGCCCGGCCTGGCGGTCGGCCAAGGCAAGCAAGCCGACGATGCGCAGGCCAGCCGGATCGACCGAGGCGGCACGAAAAAACGCGTCGGCCGCATCGCCGGCGCCCACCAGCACCACGCGCTGCAAGCTGGACTCGTCCGAGAAGCGGCGTGGGCGGCCGCGATAGAGCCGGTAGCCGAGCCGCGGGGCACCGAGCAGCACCATCAGCGTGAGGGCGTGCACCACCGGAAAGGTGATGGTGGGCAGATGAAAGCCGGTGGCCACCAGCAGCACGGAAAACAGCGTGGCGCAGGTGACGCTGCCGCCGACCACGCCGATCAGGTCGCTCAGTCCGGAAAACCGCCAATATTGCTGTGATAGCCGGAAGGGCAGGCCGCCCAGAAGCAGGGTGATGCCGCCGCTGCCCAGGAACCACAGCGGATGGAGCAAGCCGCCTTGCGGGTCGGCGATCCAGCGGGCCAGCGGGGCCGCGGCCGCGGCCAGGGCACCATCCAGCGCGATATTGACCAGGATCCGGTTGACGGAGCGATGTGACGGTTTCACGCCGGCGGGTATAGCCGCATTGGCCGGTGCTGTTAAAGAAGCGCCGTTTGGCCAGACCCGGCTGAGGGACCGCACAGCTTTGCCTCTCGACCCCATCAGACTTATGCCGCTAACCGCTCATCTCTGGTTTGCGGCGGGCCTGGCCGTGTTGTCGGCCGGTATCGTCCGGCTGATGATCCGCGTCGGCACAATGGACCATCCAGGCGCGCGGAGTTCGCATACGAGGCCAACACCAAAAGGTGGCGGCGTGGGAATTGTGGCGGCTTTCGTGCTGGGCACCTGCGTCTTGTTCCTGGGGGCGGGCCATGCGCGGGTGCCTGATCTGCCGTTTCTCGGGCTGATCGCCGCCTCGATCGGCATCGCCGCGGTGTCCTATACCGATGACGTGCGAAGCTGGTCGTTCAGCGTCAAGCTGGGGGCACAGCTGGCGGCTGCCATCGTGGCGATCGCCTGTGGAATCCGCTTCCGTGTGCTGCATTTGCCCTGGGTGGGCGCGGTCGATACCGGGCTGCTGGGCGCGCCGCTGACTGCGTTCTGGATCGTGTTCGCGACCAACGCGGTGAATTTCATCGATGGGCTGAATGGGCTGGCCAGCGGGTCGGTGGCCATTGCCTGCCTGTTCCTGGCGGGCTTCGCCTGGGCGCAAGCGGATGACTTCGTTCAAGTGGCCTCGCTGGTGCTGGCGGCCGGTATCGCCGGGTTCCTGCCGTTCAACTACCCCAAGGCGCGCATCTTCATGGGCGATGTCGGCAGCCAGTTCTGCGGGTTCATCATCGCGTCGCTGGGGGTGCTGTCAGCACGATATGGCGCGCAGACCTTATCGGTGCTGCTGGTGCCGATGCTGCTGTTCGGCATTTTCTTCGATGTGGTGTTCACCCTGGCGCGGCGCCTGATCGCCGGCGACCGGCTGACCGAGGCGCATCGCAGTCATCTTTATCAGCTGGCTCATCGGGCGGGAATGGCAGCCTGGCAGATTACCCTGGTGCATTGGGGCATGGTTGTATGGGGCGGGCTGACCTGCATGGCTTTCGAGGCCGCGAGCGGCCCAGTGAAATCCGTAATTCCGCTCAGCGTGGCCCTACCGCAAATCGCTTGGCTGATCATTGTTCGGACCAAGGCCAGGCGCTACAATATTACGCGCTGGTAATCTGATCCAGCCGAGCGACGCAAAAAACCGCGTTACCGGAGCTCTGGTCGCTCCGGCAACGGCAGTGAGACGTTGGTTCGGTTTAGCCGTGAGCGCGGCTGCGGCGTTCCTCGGCCGGGGTGTTGCCACCCTTGCGCGATGTGGATGTCGCTTCGTTCATGATAGAGCGAAGATCACGCAGGAAAGCGGCGCCCTTGAGGGTGCGCTGAACCAGCACGCTGCGGCGATCCATCGGATCCACCTTGCGGCGGGCCAGATCGAGCTCCCCTAGGCGGTCGAGCGCCCGGGTGATTGCTGGCTTCGACACGTTGAGGTCGGCCGCCAGACCGCGGACGGTGTGGGCACCCTCCTGCAGGTAGCATGTGAGAAATACGCCCAACTGACGGGCGGAGAGATCCGGACCATCGCGGCGCACGAGTGCGACAATGGTATCGCGGAGGATGCCGACCATCTGGTCGGATTGTTGTGCTGCAGCCATTTTCTTTTCCTTTCACCACCAGGCATCGGTCGCCCGGCCTGATTTCAGTATCCTCGATCGCGAGTCCGTGTCGGATCGTGACCGTTCTAAGTACGCAAAACGAAGAAAGTTCTAACGTTCTTCGCTATTTAGGGCGAAATTTGGTGCTGTCACCAACCCCAAAACATTAACCCTTGTTGACCTTTACTCCGCGGCTCGTTCCTGAAGGAAGCGAACCACTCCGCCAAACACCGCTCGCATCGCCTGGACTTCGCCGCCGGCAGGCCGTCCGGCCCTGGCTGCATCGTTCCAACCATATACGTCGAAATGGACCCAACGCGTTCCCTCGGACACGAAACGTTGAAGGAACAATGCGGCGACGATAGCTCCAGCGTGCGTCTTGTCCGAAACGTTAATTACATCGCTCACGTCACTTTCAAGCCAATAATTGTAACCATCCCAAAGCGGAAGCCGCCACACGGGATCGTGTGCCGCATGCCCGGCCTGCAGGAACAGGTTTGCCAGGCCATCATCATTGCTGAACATGGCAGGTAAATCAGGGCCCAGTGCAACCCGTGCCGCCCCTGTTAAGGTGGCGAAATCAATCAGTAAAGACGGTTCGGCCTCGCAAGCTTCCGCCAGCAGATCGCACAGAACCAGGCGCCCTTCCGCATCCGTATTGCCGACCTCCACTGTGAGTCCCTTGCGTGTCTTCAAAACATCGAGAGGACGCATGGCATCTCCCGAAACCATGTTTTCGACGCAGCCGAGGCGAAGCTCGAGTCGCAGATCGAGATCGGCCTCGACAATCATTCTAGCCAGGCCAAGGGCAATTGCCGCCCCTCCCATATCCTTCTTCATACGCAACATGCTTCCGGGCGGCTTCAAATCGTAACCGCCGGTATCGAAACAGACGCCTTTGCCACAAATCGACACCAATGGCGCATCATCAGCCGCGCGCGAACCACGCCATTTGGCTACGACCACAGCTTGTGGCCTTGCCGATCCCCGGCCTACTGCGTGCACTGCCGGATACATCTCTTCGAGTTCGGTACCGCAGATCACATTTGCGTGTGCGCCGAGTCGAACCAGCGCATCACGCGCGGTTGCTGCCAGTTCCTGTGGCCCGAGAAGGTTCGCAGGCGTGTTGATCAGGTCGCGCCCCAGCCACGCATTGCGTGCGGCGGAAACTGTGCCGGCGAAGCTGGAATGATCGGGTAACGACAATTTCGCAGTTTGATCTGCGTCTCTTGCGCGCCTCAAGGCAGTGAATCGGTATGCGCCAAGGCAATAACCGAGGATCAGTGCAGCTGAATCCTCAATTCCTTCGCCCAATCGCCACACACTGCCTGTCGGGAGGGCTGCCGGGAGCGAGCCGAATACGTATGGACCTTCGGCTTGGCCAAGGCCGAACACCGCACCTGCCACGCCGCGGCCATCTGGCAGCAGAAACAGCTGGCCCTGCTTTGCGGTGAAACCGCCTTCTCGCAGAAATGCCGCCTGCGCCGCCGGCAACGTCGCCAGCATTGCCTCCAACCCTGCTGGCCGGACGACATGCAATGGAAGCGCACCAGCCACCGGTTCGAAACACAGGCAGGTCAGGTCGCGCTCATACATCGGATGTGTCGCCTTTGGACAAATTTGTGAAAGAACTTGGGCACGATCAAGCGCGGGCGATGCTGCGATAAAACCCCTCCATCGCGCAGCACAAGCCCTGCACATCGCAAATCGCTGATGCGCTCAGGCGATGGCGCATCGTTGCGCGCATGACCGCGAGACATTCGCGCGTGGCCGGATCGGTGGCGAGCGAAATTGCGCGTTCCACATAGGATGCTGCGTCCGGCATCACCCATTCGGCCAATCCGGCGGCGCGGAGCAAGGAAGCGCTGGTGCGGCTGGCCCACCGGTCGCCATCGAAGGCCAGCACCGGAACGCCTTGCCATAACGCCTCGGTGGTTGTGGTGCCGCCATTATAGGGAAAGGTGTCCAAGGCGATATCGACGTGCCGGTAGGCATCGAGAAAGCAGAAATGCTCGCTGCGTCCCTGCAACGTCATCCGCTCGGCGGCAACGCCAAGGCTGTGCAGGCGCGCCAGCAGATCACGTTGCGTCGAATTGTCTTCCGATGTGCCGTTCTTGATGAACAGCCGGCTGCTTGGCACTGCGCGCAAGATGGTGGCCCAGGCCGCGAGCACCGCATCGGTGATCTTGTACTGGGAGCCGAGACAGCCAAAGGTGAGTCCGGCGGCGTTGCCGCAGCAAGGCGGTGGTGCCACGTCGGGCACCGGGTACAGAATCTCGAATGCGAGATACGTACCGGGCACACGATGGATGCGCTCGGTATACAGGGGCTCCTCTTCTGGCCGGATAACGCTCTCGTCACCCACCAGCCAATCGACCGCGGTGATTCCGGTGGTGGCGAACATGTTGAACCAGCCGACGATCCGCGAGGCTGGGCGGTGCATCAGCATCGGCAGGCGCTCGGGCGCCGAGTAGCCGTTCAGATCGACCAGAATGTCGATTCCGGCATTGGCGATGATGGCGGCGGCCTGGGCGTTCGGCACGCCGGTGAGGTCGTGGACGACGTCGTTATCATGGTCGGCATAGCCACTCGCGGCGCTGGGCAGACCGCCATCGCAGAACATATGGATGTCGAAAGCGGTACGATCATGCCGGTTGATCAAGGCGAATACCGGCTTCATCCAGTTGCGCGCGCCAAAGAATGCCGAAACGTAACCGATGCGCAATTTGCCACCCCGCGCGGCGCGGCGCTGCCGGATCGGCGGCCCGGTGGCTCTTGCCTGAGTCTGGGCCCAATCTCGGCGCGCCCGCCTTATATCCGCGTGATCAGCTGCATCGCTGCCCGGTATGATACAGGCGATCGATCTTTTTGCCATCGACACAAGGGCTGGGTCCAGCCGCGCTGCCGCGTTGAAGTGGCCGACCGCCGAATCAACCTTCCCCAGTTCGAACACGGCCTTGCCCAGGTTGTACTGCGCGGGTCCGGAGCGCGGTGCCAATCGTGCCGCGTGTTCGAGTGAGGCTGCCGCATCGCCAAATGATTTTTGCGCCAATTGGGCGCAACCGACCCCGTACCAGCCTTCGGCCGATGTGTCGTCGAGCCGCAAGGCGGCTTGGTAGGCGGCGATGGCCGCTGGCAGACGGCGTTCCGCATGCAGCGCGTCGGCCAGCGCCAGAGCGATGCCGGGATCGGTGGGGCTGGCAAGCCGCGCCTGCTGCAGGAGCGTGCGCGCCTCGGCGATGCGTCCGTCCTGAAGCATGGCCATGGCCTGGGCACGAATGGCGGCCGCCGACACGCTCAATCTATTCCGGTCAAAGCGGAGATATCACCAGGGCCGGCCGCCTGCCACTTCGCTCGCGCCCCATGCTCGGATCGAAACCCAGCCAGACCAGATCACCCGCCCCTGGCTGATATTGCGCTTCAGTCAATGATCTCGCGGGCTTGATCGGAGGCCCGATCGAACGCGTCATGCATTGCCTCGGGTGTCATCCCTGCCAGCAAGCGCGCCAGCGGATGGCGGCCCGGCATGGAAGTCACGATCCGATCCTCCTCGGCCTCCAGGGCAATCCGCATCTCCTCGACCAGGCGGTAGCGCCCGGCCGGGTTTTTAGGAATACGCAGGCCAAGGCTAGCGCCCCAGCGGGTGAGATGAGCTTCCATA
>Ga0116227_10009844_pt1 | contig 17103 bp, 15 predicted proteins | sample S1TSphgellanicum_FD_89693 | JGI IMG/M metagenome (GOLD analysis project Ga0116227, IMG submission 89693) | Host-associated microbial communities from peat moss isolated from Minnesota, USA - S1T2_Fb - Sphagnum magellanicum MG | ecosystem: Host-associated > Plants > Peat moss > Unclassified...
GAGTTTAAGTAATAGGCGCTTTGGGAAGCATTGTCTTTGTGCTTCGTGCAACAACTCAACTGGAAATTGGTACGCAAAAGATTTTTGCATCTTCACCCAACAAGGACTGAAGATTTTAGAGCAAACAACAGATTCACATCTATCCAGTGGGAGTTATACCATTAAACCTTCAAACGTTATCAAGCAAATTTTATTGATGTTTGTTTGTGCAGATTCTACGGGCACTTTAAATAATCACAAGGGAGTTAAAGACTACCTATTGGATAAGAATAGCACAGTTTTTCCAGAAAAAATCAATATCCACCTGTATTCTAATGCTTGCTCTACCAAAAGAATGATTGGTTACAGCTATGCTTCTGACATGAGAATCGGTGGCATATATAAATGGTCTGAAATAAATTTTAAGCCATTTGGATATTTTCTCACCCATAATTCTCCCCCTCCAAATGAATTTATGGTAGACATAACAGATTTCAGCAAAAAACCATACGATTATTTATGTGCTGTCAACTTGACAATTGCTAGATTAAAAGTGTCAAATCTAGCACTTGGACATTACGATAATGTGCCAGTAGATTAACTAAATTGAATTTTTATGATTGACAATCAACAACAGTTAATAAATTTATCCAAAGATATCCTATACCTTGTCGGCTCGATTCTAGGAATTATCGGTTTCATCAGAACATTTAAAAAAAGAGAATATTGTAGCTTTAACTATAAGACAGATTTTGGAAATGAGGTTGAACCATATCTTATTTGTTTAAGGTCAAATATGTACAATTTAAAGGTTAGCAATTCCAAAAGAGCTGTCTTTGTAGTTAAATATCCATCTACTGCCATTGCTTCTTTTGAGAATCGAAAAACTGTTCTTACATCAACTCTAGAACGAGCCTCTTTCTTTCCGTTATTTAAAGAAGAAGAATTTTTGGTTATCGATAACAATGATTTCAAGATGGATGTATTATATTTTGAATATGAAGATAAATATCAAAATAAGTATAAGCAACAGTTTTCTTTTGACAGCACAGAAATAGGTAACAATGAAAGAATTAAAAGAACCAACAGAAGCTGTTATCTATTAAGTAAAAGGCAATATCGATTTATGTTCATATGGTTACCTCTGTTTAAAAGATTTAAACATTAATTCCCAAAATAAATCCTTTAAGGTCTCACAATATTTAAAAGGTAATTTTTGTCGTGCGTAAGTATTTGTGTTGGCGGATATATGCCAAATATTGCAAATAATGATTTTATTTCTTTGAAGAGACTGTCCGATTTATGAAAATCCTCCGACTTAATCCAATTCCTAATCAGGGTGAACTTATCAGTAATATTTGGATACATTTTTAAAGCATTTGCTCTCATAATATTCATCCGTTTATCCCACTCAGCAAGTTTATGTTTTGGAACATGCCTTTTCGTTATAAAAATTCGAAAATACTCATGCATCCAAAATAGGTCGTTGGCAATGCCTGATCTAATTTTGGCTTCATAATCATCTCTTTTGTTGTCTGGCGTAAGAAATCTATCCATAGAGTAACCAAAATTCAAGTAATCTTTTATAAATATATCATGCTCAATTAGATTTTGTGTGATTGCCGAAAGCTCATAAGTACCCTTATCTTTGATATCAAACCCAAGGGTATAAATTCCATGATGGATGGGCATGTACAAGTGCAAAAGCTCATGAACCAATGCCTCTTCTGTATTCATAGTACTAGATAAAGTGATTTTTCCTCTCGGTGTAGCCTGCTCTGCATTTACTCGTTCTTTCGCTCTTTCGAAATAGCTTATACTACTTTCTGTAAGTTCAAGTATGATATTTTCTTTATAGAATGAAATCACCTTATCAACTAAGGGTTCAACCGCTTGCTTTTTTTCAAGACTTATATAATCGAGTATTTGTGTTTTGATATTTTCCAAATCAATATATAGACAAAAGAGCCAATTCCTTACTCGCTATTATACGATAATATTTATGATTTCCAATGTGAGATAAAATTCCACCTAGGCTTTTTGTGAACAAATTTCTGAACAATCCCCTAGCCCTCAAGGCTAAACCCTACGGGTTTGCTGAAAAAATCTTCCCTGCTCGCTGCGCTCACGAGGTTTTTTTTCGCAAAGCCTTGCCTTGCTAGGGGATTGCGTTCAGGTGCGGGGGTTTATCAAAAAGCCAGGAGGCTCTGCCGACTGGACTTAAAAAACAAAAGCTATGGTAACACTAAAAGAAAGAAGCCCACCCACCCAACGCAAATGCGGTACGCCAAAGAGCAACCGCCTAAGCAAAACTGCCCCGATTGGGGAGATCATTCAAATAATCATTAATAGAAATTTAAAAACAAAAATCATGAAAACAGCACACTTGAACGGTTCAGCCGTAAACGGAAAAACAAACACTCAATTAAATGGAAAGTCAGATGTCAAAACCCTTTCGCCAATTGGCAATGGTTCAGTTACCAATAAGGTTGAAACCAAGCCCGAAGAGGTTAAAAAGATTGAAGCACCTGCAAGCGGAAAAGTAGCAGAACAGGTAAAACCACAGGTAGAAACCTCGCAACAGGATGCGCCAAAATCGGAAGAACCAAAAGCAGAGCCGACCAAAATTGAAATCAAGGAACAGTTGAAAGAGGAAAAACCAGCTTTCAACTTGGAAAAAACCATAAAATTGGCTTTAGATTTAAACCGCCGTATCAATCAAAGGGGCAAGTTATTGGAAACAATTAGCACATTAGAAGCTTTCGAAGTGGCGCAACAAGATGATGCGGAAGAAACAGACAATAGTTTTTTCCAAGGTTGCACCCTTACCCTTGAAGATGATAAAGGCAGGGAGTTTACCACAAAAAACCCTTTTATTATCCGTGAGGTAGCAAATAGGGTCAATAGTTTGTGTGTTGACAAATTAGCGGAAATCGAGGGAGAGATTTTTATTCCTGCCTAATTAAAGTAACGCCCTTTGCAGGTTGCAAGGGGCGTTTATTCATTTATCAAAATTTAAAAGGATGAAATACGAAACAATATTTATTATGGCTCGGGTTGCAGTCCATGCCGACCATACCAATTTGGGGATATCGTACACGAGATAGAAACCCAATCAAAATTAACGTTAACCGATACGGCAAACGTCAACATTTTGGAAACAGAAATCTTAGTATCAAGAGCAAGGAACATTAAAAATATCAATCATGGCACACAACCTAAATTATAACCAAAAGACCGAAAAGCAAAGCTTTTTTAGTGTTAAGGAAAAAGCTTGGCACGGACTGGGGCAGATCATAACAGATTACCCAACCAGTGCCGAAGCAATAAAGCACGCAGGTTTGGATTACACCGTAGAAAAACGAAACCTGTTTACCTATGGCGATGATACCACGCCCGAAACAGAGGACAATGATATTGTAATGGAATGGCGTGTAGATGTACCGAACCATTATGCAAATGTTAGAACAGATACGGACGAGGTTTTGGGGGTTGTTGGCAAGGACTATAACATCGTTCAAAATGTAGATGCATTTGCATTTTTTGATAGCATCGTAGGCGGAAAAGATGGGATTCTATATGAAACGGCAGGAGCGTTAGGATTGGGAGAACGGATTTTTATTACCGCTAAACTTCCCGATTATATCCGAGTGGGCAGAACAGACTGTATAGAAAAATATCTTTTCCTTACATCTTCGCACGATGGTTTTGGTAGTATAACAGCATCGTTTACCCCTATCCGTGTTTGTTGCCAAAACACCTTGAATGCAGCATTAAAAAACCATACGAATTGCATTAAGATACGCCACACGGCAAGCGCACAGGAAAGGTTAAAACAGGCACATGAACTTTTGGGAATTACCAACAAATTGGCAAATGAATTGGAGGAAATTTTTAACCAATGGTCTAAGATTAACATTACCGATAGGGCTGTAAAACGCTTGGTTCAGTTGGCAATGGCACCGAACAAGGAAACGCTAATTAATCTTAAAAGTGGTAAACAGGATGAATTTTCAAGTGTATTCAATAATATGGTAAGTAGCGTAATGGAATATGCTTTAACAAATCCTACCCAACAGGCAGCCACCACCAAAGGTACTTTGTTTGGTGCATACAATGCGGTAACGGGTTATTTTCAGAATGTGCGTAATTATAGAGATGAAGAAAGCAAGTTTAAATCTATTATGTACGGAACAGGTTTACAACGAAGCCAGACCGCATTTGATTTGTGCAGTAGTTTTGCTAAAAACGGCGTAGAAGCGTTAAATTAAATAAATATAGGTCAAAAATGCCCACTTCGTTGAAAAATGGAGAGGGCATTTTTTTGTCGGCGCCTTAAGTGCTTTTTAAGTCCTATTAATTACTCAAGTTATTATCATATTTTTACCAATAGTATATCATAATATGAATTGCATTTTTTGCTATGAAAATTCAGACCAATCTCTCAGCGTGGAACACATTATTCCAGAGTCTTTAGGGAATACGCAATTCATTTTGAAAAAGGGCATTGTATGCGATATGTGTAATAATTACTTTTCCCATACTTTTGAACAAGGCTTACTCGATTTACCGTTTTTTAAAGAAATTAGACATAAACTTAATGTTAGAAGCAAAAAAGGTAAAATCCCTAACGGAAAAGGATTTATTCTAGAACCCGAAATTGAAGACCTAGAATTTCATAAAGAAAAAACACTAGAAGAAAGCATTATAATTAATAAGAAGATAAAATTAAAGAAAAATCAAACGCTTGAAGTTTTCATTCCAATTTATTCTTCTCCACAGACCGATAATATTTTTGTGTCTAAATTTTTAGGGAAGATGGCTATTGAATCACTTGTAATCTATGCTGACTGGTACAAATGTAAAATGGAAGACATTGTGAACCAAAAACCCTATGAGAAGTTAAAGGACTATGTGAGAAAGGGAAAAAGAGGTCAATTTTGGAAATATCATACTCGGTCGCTTTATCATCCTGATGCCGGTTTTCAAGACCCAAAAACAGGGGATTATTTTAAAGTCACATCAAGTTTTACATTTATATACTCAGGTACAACTAATGTGTTCTTTCAATACTTAATAATGGGAACTGAACTGACTATTGATCTAATTAATGACCATACTGAAGACATTGAAAAATGGCTTATAGATAATAATGGAAAAAGCCCCGTTCTTGAACAAATATTGTCATTTAATTACTTATAAATTTTGGTATCGCTTTAATAAATTCAGAATAATACATATTTTTCCGATTAACATTCTCATTATTAGCTGTTTAAAAATATTGAAAAATATTAACTTTGAATTATTTAATTTAGCATCTTACTATAATCTATTAAGTTTGTATGCTCAAGTCTTCCCCTTATTATATTGATTTATTCGCAGGTTGTGGGGGGCTTTCTCTAGGTCTGCATAACGCGGGATGGAAAGGTCTTTTTGCAATTGAAAAAAGTCCTGACGCATTTAAGACTCTTCAGCATAATTTAATCGATAAAAAACAGCATTTTGAGTGGCCAGATTGGCTACCCGCAACTAGTCACGACATAAATAATGTACTTGATGAGTATTCTAGCGATTTAAAAAGCTTAAAGGGAAAGGTGGATTTGATTGCTGGTGGACCTCCCTGCCAGGGGTTTTCAATGGCTGGAAGAAGAAACGAATCTGACTCAAGGAACAATCTTGTAAAATCATATATCAAATTTATTAAAAGTGTAATGCCCAAGGTTATCTTTTTTGAGAACGTTAAAGGCTTCACTCAAGAATTTAAAAAAAATAAGGAAAAGGGAAAGAAATATGCCTCATATGTCGAAGGCGCGCTTACAAGAGCTGGGTATCAAGTAAAGGGGCAACTTGTAAATTTTGGTGAATATGGAGTTCCTCAAAAAAGAACTAGATTTATCCTTGTTGGCATTAGAAAAGATATTGTGAAGCAAAACGGCATCTTTGCAAAAAGTTTTTTTGAAAGGTTAACAAATGAAACAGAGTCTTTCCTCATAAGTAAAGGACTTTCGATAAATTCTAATTTGGGAGATGCAATTTCTGATCTTCTAATGCTAAACGGAACAATTCAATCGCCAGATACAAAAAGCTTCAGGGCAGGAATTTATGTAAAGCCCCAAACACCTTTTCAAGATTACATTCGAAAAGATTGTGATTATTTGATACCTGATAGCCATAGATTTGTTAATCATCGTAAAGATGTCATTGAAAAGTTTAAAATTTATTTAGCGCTAGGCAAAAGAAACTGTGATTTAAGTGGAAGTCTTAGAGAGAAATATAACATTAAAAAGCATACAATTATACCACTGGACGGCCTTCAAAAAAGTCCAACAATTACAACTTTGCCAGACGATTATATCCATTATGGAGAGCCTAGAATATTAACAGTTAGGGAGTATGCAAGGGTACAAACTTTTCCTGATTGGTATGAATTTAAAGGAAAGTACACAACTGGCGGGATTTTAAGAACTAAGGAAGTACCTCGTTACTCTCAAATAGGCAATGCCATTCCACCTCTTTTTGGAGAGCAAAGTGGGTTGATTTTAAAACAACTGATAACATAATGGGTAAAGTTCATTTTCGTACCCACGCATTGCTAAAAAACATCATTGGCAAGGACCTGATAACTGATGATAATATTGCAGTATTAGAATTGGTGAAAAATTCTTTCGATGCAGGTTCTAATTCTGTTGAATTGATTTTTGAAAATACACTTGAAAATGACGATTCGCTAAAAATTAAGAAACCTACCAAAAAATCATCAAAGATAATTATTAAGGATAAGGGGAAAGGTATGTCTGAGTATGACCTAACCGAAAAATGGCTTAATATAGCGTATTCAGAAAAAAAGGAAAAAAAGGAAGAGTTTGGTCGGACACTCGCAGGGAATAAAGGAGTCGGAAGGTTTTCCTGCGACAGATTAGGGCATTTTCTAACCATTTATACAAGGAAGAGAAATAAGGACTATAGTAAACTTTATATTGATTGGCGTGTTTTCGAATCAGACACTGACATTGATTTTAATATTCAAGATGTAGAATTCGAAATCGAAACTATTAGACAAGATGACTTTCTCAGTGAGACAGGCTTTCCGGGTTTCGATAGTGGAACAATTTTAGAAATAAGTTACCTTAGAGAGCACTGGCACTCTTCAAAAATTTTATCATTAAAAAGGCAACTGGAAAGGCTAATTAACCCGAATCAAGCTTTTAGGAAAAATGCATTCATCGTTGAAATACAGGCAAAAGAGTTTCAGCAGTATGATAAAGACAGGGAAGACTACGATAGAATCAACGGAGTCGTTAAAAACAAAATTTTTGAAAAGCTTGATTTTCGTACCTCCAGTATTCAAGCCAGCATAGATGATAAGGGTGAATATCTAACTACTAGTTTGCAAGATAGAGGTAATGAAATCTTTCTTCTAAAAGAACGAAATACTTACAGCCAACTTAAAAGTATAAATATCACTATTTACTACCTCAATACATATTCAAAAATGTATTTCACTAAGCAAACTGGTATTAGATCGTTTGATTTTGGTTCAATATTTCTGTTTATCAATGGTTTTCGTATTCCTCCTTATGGTGATATCGGAGATGATTGGCTAGGGATGGAAACAAGAAAAGGACAAGGTTACAATCGGTTCTTGGGTACGAGGGAGGTCGTAGGAAGAATTGAGGTAAATGATAATAATGAGAATTTTAAGATAATATCTAATCGATCTGGAATAGTTAACAATGTTGCTTATCAACAACTTGTCAAGCCTGACAGCCCCTACGGATTGTATTATAGAATTTTTAGAAGACTAGAAAGGTTTGTTGTTGACGGCATTAAGTGGGATAGTACTCCAAAAGAGACATCCTTAGCAGAGGTAAATACGAGTAAATGGGATCCATCCAAAGAGGAATATTCAGAAGATTCTTTATCTAGAAATAAAAGGGTTCTTTCTGTTATTAATAGCATTATTGGAAAAAAAGACGATATCGTTGACTTAAAAATTAATGATGATTTTGTTCGCGAAATTATCGGACAACAAACAGAACGAGCTAAAGCAGAACTTGAGAATATACTAAAGGAGGTGGATAATAAGACTAGAAACTTAAATCCAAGTGAATTAAACGCAATCCTAAATAGAATTACACAAAGTAGTAACGAAATAAGTCTTTTCTCGAAGGCAATCTCTAATTTTTCTGACAACTCAAATGAAAGTAATGAATTAGATATCCTTAAAAAGTCTTTTGAGGACAAATATTCACAGATATTAGATGATAAGAGGTCTTTAGAGTTAAAGCTTCAAGAGGAAGAAATTGCAAGAAAGGAAGCAGAGGAAGAAAAGCGAAATATAGCTGAACAACTTGCTATTGAGAAAGATAAAAATACATACTTATTAGCTTCAAAAAGAACGTTGAGCGATGATGCAAAAGGTTTAATTCATAACGTAAAACTAACTAGTAAGCGATCTAAGCAAAATGCACAAAATCTTTATGATGCTATTAAAGACGACAACCTGAAGAAAGCAACATCATTAAAATGGGCAAGTGAAATTATTTATAATTCTGATAAAGCATTAAAGATTTCAAATCTTATAACTAGGGCTAATTTCAAAGCCAACGCTGATTATCAGGATGTCAATATCATTAAATTCATTGAGCAATATTTTGAATTGTATAATTCAATGTATGAAGACAATGAGCTTAAATTTGAGATTGATACAGAAATTGAAAATTTTATCAAAAGGATAAGCATATTGGACTTATCACTTGTTTTTGATGATTTAATTTCCAATTCTGTTAAGGCGGAAGCAAAAAATGTTAAGGTTAAAATAACAGAGACGGAAAATGAAGCTTTATTAATAACTTTTGCGGATGATGGAAATGGACTATTGCCACAGTTTGAAAGAAATAGCAATGCAATTTTTGATCTAGGCGTAACTACAACTGATGGCTCTGGTATTGGGTTGAACTACGTAAAAACTACTTTAGCCAAACTTCAAGGCACAATTAAATTTGCAGGAAATAATGTGTTATTAAAAGGTGCATCCTTTGAAATACTTGTTAAAAAATCTTATAAGTAGTATGGTAAAACAGCTCCTAATTGTCGATAATGATGATCAATCAGATGCAATTGACAAAATAAACAATCTAGTTAAAGACAAGCCATTCAAAATTAACTGTCTTCAATTTAAGGTTGGTCTTCCTGATGGGAATGATGTTATCGGGGAAAATGGTCACATTGATATGGCTCTTGTCCGAGAAAAATATGAAAGGGAGTTTGGAGCAAGGAGATTTCACTTAATAGCGTTTGATTTTCAGCTTAATGATGGAGATGGTGGTGTTGATGGCGTCAGCTTGATTAAAACTTTCAATGGTATTGGAAAAACCAGAAAAGCGAGTAAAATATTATATTCTTCAGAACTAACGGAGATTGTCGAAGAATATTTGAATGATTATAAAAATACATCTAACTATGAAAGGGCATGGGGGAAATTTAAAACATTAATTAAACTTGAAATAGTAGACTTCTGTAAAAGAGAAGATTATGAGGAAAATATAGTTTCAATAATAGAAAAAATCAGTGAACAAGAAGACGATTTTATCATTGAACAGCTGAGAGGACTTAAAGATTTAAATTTTAGTGCCGCAATAGAAATTTATGAGGGTTTAAATCTTGATGAAATTGCTGATAAAATTGAATCTGGTGATTCGGAATCGCTAAAATTTAAACGTAAACTCATTGAGCTAGCTGTGGCTCATCTTGCGCATTTAAATAATGGATAATCCCAGTTTCCATATTATTTTTCCAAAAGATGAAACCACCGATTTTTTGCAGGAAATAATTGATCACATTGTTGACAATACTGATGCTGATGTTGTGGTCCACCGAATTGAAACTATAAATCAACACGTTGATTTTTTTGCCAGTGCTCAAATGATGATTCCTGCCGATGCAATAGTATTATTTATGGGGCATGGCATGAGTTCTGCATTAAGTGGGGCGCATACTTCAGAATTTGCCTATGGACCTTTTATTTCGGATAATCAACTCTCCTTATTCAAAGAAAGGAAAGTAATCCTACTTACCTGTAGGTCTAATGAGTTTTTAAGTAACTATGGACTACCATGTGGTTTGAAAGCAGGTATTGGCTTTCCAAATTTAATTACAGATGATTATGAGTTAATTCGACCCGATGAACCTGAGCGTGTGAATGGTGTAACAAATCAAAATGTACAGGATTTTAGAAGATGCTTAGTAGATATTATAAAGTTCTCAATAGAAGACTACATAAATTTAAAACTTTCTTTTTATCAGTTGTATAAACGTATTCAAATTAGAGCGCAAAGACAATTAATTCAATATTATAATACGAACCAAAATCAAGGAAAATTGCCTTATGGTAAAATGCTTTATGATTTAAATCATGGGGTTCAATTTATAGGGAATTAAGTTAGTCTTATTGTTTATGATTGGGTAATTTAAAGATTTGGTGTTTTTGAAAATTCAAATTAAAGCTCATGATTCAACGCAACAAATTTAGTGATATTAGACTGGATAAAATCTGTGTATATTGTGGAGGAACGGCAAATACTAGGGATCATGTTCCATCTAAAGTCTTATTAGATGAACCGTTTCCTGAAAATATCCATAACGTTCCTTGTTGTTACGATTGTAATCAAGGATTTTCAACGGATGAAGAATATTTCGCCTGTATAGTTGAATGTTTAACTCATAATTCTGTAGGGATAGAAGATTTGAGTAGGCCAAAAATTAAACGGATTTTATCAAGCAAAAGTCACCTTTACAGAAAAATTGTTGACTCAGTTAGAGAAATTGACAAGGAGAGGATATTTGAAATAGATGATTTAGCATTCCGAAAAATATTGCTAAAACTTGCCCGAGGACATGCAGCATTTGAAATAAGTGAGCCACAACTCTCTGATCCTTATTCTTTGATTTATAAGTCAGTTCAGTCAATGACAGTAGAAGAAAACAAATCCTTTTTCTCACTCTTAGAACTTGAAAAATACCCTGAAGTTGGAAGTAGATTAATGCAACAAATTGCATTTGACCCAAATAATATTCCGTTTTCCATATGGGTTAGTGTTCAAGATGACAATTACGCTTATATGATTAATAGTGGTTTTACTCAACTTACCGTTAGGTTATTAATAGCTAATTTTATTGTGGCAGAAATCATTTGGAAAAATTGATGATTATTGTGTTAATTTATATCTCAATCACTAGTAATTTAAATAAGTTATTGTCCAAACCTCCCTCATTATCGCTTTTCTCTTATGGAATTCTATTCAATTGAAACCCAAATCAAAAATTCACTGATAATAAATTGATACAGATTTTATTTTTTGCTAAAATTATTAGTATTTTGCTTGCAAATAAATCAGCTTGATTTATTTTATCCAATTTTTTTTGTTATGTTCATCTCCATTAACCACTCTCAAGTAGAGTTAATATTTCTGATTTTAATATTGATGGCATTATCAGGTACAGATTTTGAGACTCTAGTCAAGCCCTTTTTCAAAAAATTATTTGAAGAAATGGGATTTTTTGTCTACGAAATTAGAAATCAATGGTCTGGCACCCAAAATGGATTTGATATTAAAATAGAATGTGAAGATGAGAGTGGTATTGCACGTAATATTTTTATTGAGTGTAAGTATTATGAAAGTAAGCTGGACTGGTCTGAAATACTAAACAAGCAAATGGAACTAAGTGGTTCTAATTACAGTTGTGACTGTTTTATTGCTTTATCTCCGAAAGTAAATTTGAGCAATATTAATGATAACCTTCAAAAGGTATTCGAAAACTTTTCCAAACACCCTGCTGAATTCTGGACTCCAGATAATGAAGTAGAAGAGATGTTTTCAATAGACCAAGATCTTTACAGGAACATTTATGGCAAACCATGTTCTCTAAATATTCCAAGAGAAGAACAGATTACAAAAATTAAAAGAAAAATCAATCTGTTATTAAAGAAAAAGGATGCTCTTAAATTTGCAAATATAATTCGGATTGAGGAAACAAATAAGGAACCAAATGAAGATGGTCATTACAAAACAAATCTGGACAAAAAACTTGATGCAATACTGGATGCCAATCATGAGGACAGGATACGATATCATCAATTGCGATGTGATTATAAAATATATCTTGAAGAGCTTCAAGACATAAATAATATCTTACGAACTAACATAACGAATTGGCAAGATGACCTTCGACTGAAAGCCAAGAGATTAACTGGAAAATTCAATATTGATAATACATACACAGCTGAAAAATTTTTTCATGATTTTTTTGATGCTGCTGAAGATTCCTTGAACAAGTTTTATAGTGCACATGAGTTAAATGGAGATACAGAAAAACTATTGCATGGAGTTGTTTTTGAATTAGCGGCTGAATGTCCCTTAGATTGGAGGAAACCTGATGCTAGATAATATTGATACCCTCATAAATCATATCCAAAATAAGGGATTAACGCTTGACGTAAATTTGGAACGACCAATTTATGTCCAGCCAGAAGATAGAATCAGCTATCGATCAATTAGAATTCTCATCATAATCGGGATGTTGGATGCTCAAACAGGTTTGAGTAAGGAGGTTGTTGCAAGTTTAGATTTTTTATTAAGAAATAAAGGTTATCAAAAAGATTTCATTCTTCAATATTTCAGGGGAAAGCAATATATAATTAAAAAGGTTGCTCAGTTCAATATTAACTATGTCGTGGAAAATGACAGGAACATCGTGCAATATAAAAGTGTTCCCTGGGATTTACGTTTTAATGATATGTTCATGTTTCTACATGTACGAGGGCTTGTAGAATTTCTGGGCAATAAGCCAACATTAAGAGTTAGGCTTTCTGAAAAAGGCAAAGAAGTTTTTGAAAAAATAAAAGATGTTTTCCCAGAGGAGTTAAATTTTTTAGAGCTATTCGGCAAAAGACTAAGTGAAGAGAAGACGATTAAGATAATAACAGAAGTTATACCTAATTCATACTGGAGGGACAATGAGAAATTTAGTAATAAATAGAATTCAGTATAATATTAAAACGACCATGGATAATGTATATGGGGCAGATATACCTTTTCAGGCGGGGTTGAATGTTATTTATGGGCCTAATTCTCTTGGGAAAACAAGTATTATAACTGGAATTATTTATGCTCTTGGTGCTGAAAAAGGGCTTGGTATTTTTAAAGCGGATCAAAATCCTTTTAAACCTGAATTTTATGACAGGATAAATGGGGAAAATATTAAGACATCATATGTCTTACTGGAAATTTCCAATGGTATCGATACTTACTGTATTGCCAGAGGCATAAAAAACAAAACAAATACCGTTGCAATAAAAAAATGTGCAATTGGTGATGTAGAAAATACTAAGGAAACAAAATACCTGGTTGCTTCAGGAGAGGGCATTTTCGCAGAAGATGGTCTCCAGCTTTTCCTCTTTAATTTTTTAGATATCCCAATCGTAGAGGTGCCGACATATGAAAGTAAGTTATCGAAACTATATCTTGAAAACCTCGTGCCACTCTTCTTCGTGGAGCAACGAGCAGGCTGGTCACAAATTCAGGCAAGACAGGTAACTAGGTATGGAATTCGCGAAATTAAGAAAGTTGCATTTGAATTTATTATGGGACTTGATAGGTTTCAAATGCATCTAATAGAAATAAAGCGTAGAGAAATTCAAGAAGAAATAAGAAGAAAAAAAACAATTTACGAAGATGCTGTTGAGGAACTTTTAGTTGCTGCAAATGCTAAGGTAGTAGATGATGCATTGATAGTCGAAAGAGAAGGCCTAGGAAAAATTAGTGTTTTTGAAATTGTTACATATTTGACTAATAGGTACAACACAGAAATTGAAAGGCTTGATAAATTAGAAGGCTCGGATACAGATGTTAAAAATGACAATCACCTAATAAGAGAGAATCTCAAAAAGGCGGAATTTTTCCAAAGAAAGACTTCCGATAGAATAAATAAGCTTGTTTTAGAAATAAATGGATATGTTAGTTACATTGAAAGAATACAACAAAATAAGTTTAAGAATAAGCAACTCAAAAAAATAGAAGGCCTTTCTTTAGAACTTAACATCACATACTGTCCAATATGCGAAACTCCTCTTAACCGAGAACATGAGGGTGAGTGCATATTATGCCATCACGATATTAAACGAAAGATATCGACACCTGAACAGAATTTGGAGTTTCTTGAGGATGAGGAAAAATCATTTAGAGATGTGTTAGAAAATAAACAGTTGGAGCTAAGAAAGCAAAGAGTTATACACAGTGAAAATAAAGAAAAAATAGTCTCTTTGGAACAAACTTTGGAACACCAAATTAGTACTTTCATTGGTGGAAATACAAACTCTCTCAGGGCCAAGGTTCAGGAATTAGATTTACTTAATCAGGAAATAAAAAAGTTCACTTGGATTGCAAAAAAATGGAAAGAACTTGATGCTTCACGACTGGTGTTGAAGAATTTAAACATTGAAAATGCAAAATTGGCGGAGCAGGTAAAGGGGTTTTTAAGTTCGCCACATGACATAGATATTTTAAATTCAATTAAAACATTTTTTCAAAAAAATGTTAAATCTCTTAATCTATTTAAAGGCAAAGAAGAGTTGATTAGTAAGATAAAGATTGATGAATTAGACTACTCGCCCTTTCTGGAGGAATATGATATTTTCAATATTATTAGTTCGAGTGATAATGTTCGGATAATGCTCAGTTATTATTTGTCCTTGCTACAAACCTCATTATTGAAAAAAGACGATATCGATATTAAATTCCCTAACCTACTTATATTTGATGAACCTAAGCAACAAAATCTTGATAATGATTCTCTCATAGAATTTGTGAAAGTAATTGAAAGCTTATCACCAAATTCTTTTCAAATAATTCTAACGACATATTTGCATCAGCCTGGAAAAGATACAGTGTTTAAGGATTATATAAGGCATGAAATGGTAAATACGACAGACTACTTGCTTAAAAAGATTGGATAATTTTAATTTTCATAACGAGGTGGATAAGAAAACGTTAACTGTAGTTAAAAAAAGTTATTGGTAAATAATGCTTTTTAGTTTTGGAAATTGCTTCATTGTTGCTATCTTTGCGCTATAAGCAATTACGGTCAAAACGTATTTAAAAGCAGTGGAGAATTCAATGAGTACCGAATTTTGCTGTTTGTAAGTCACTGATATAAAAGCTTCTAGCGGGATGGTTCGATTCCCCTACGGGCTACTAGTTTAATGAAAAAACCCCTAATTTACAACAAGTTAGGGGTTTTTATTTTCAGTGGTACAACATAGGTGTAACAAATATATTTGGAGTGTTATGAAATAGCTTGAATTCCCATTTTAAAGACCTCTAAGAGGTTGTGCGTTTTGCAATGGTAATTTAGGAAAAACGATTAGTTCGTTCTCTACAGGAGACTAAAGACTGCTTTAATGATTATGTTTCCAATATATGTTCTGTAATTATCGCTTGAGGCCATATTAATCTTGCTTTGGTCATTTTTGATTCGATATCATAAATATCTATCCGTTTAATATTCGCAGTATTTTTTTTAAGCAATCTTAAGACGGCTTTATCATAAGTATTGAAATTAAATCCAAATACAATTAAGTTGTCAATTGAATTAAGAGTTTTGGATGCATCTTTCCATTCTTTTTTTATCATTTTGTGCATGCCCTTTTCCGGAGAAGGAGGTACAATAACTGCTTTCCCATTTAGACCACATATACCACTACTCCAATAATCCTTGCCATCAAAAGAAATACTACCATGAATTTTAGATAATACAATATCACCAGTCAATTTAACAGGAATGTTTTGCCAAGGAAAAGCAGGGTTATTTCCTCTGCCTAATACTGTAGCATTCTTCTGACCATAATTAAAATGTTTAGTGCCAAGAGCATATTCTATTATCAGATCGTAATTGACGGTAATAATACCACTAATTTCGCCCTTTAATGAATTTAGAAACTTTCTTGCTTTAGTAATACTTTCAAGAGAATTAATCTTGCTATCGTTGTACATAAATGTCTGGATCCCTCCATAGGTTCGGCATAAAAATGGTTCAGACAGTCTTCTAGCAAGATATTTTGATAAATATTTATTTAGTTTTACATCTTTTTGATGAATGATATATTGAATAAAATCCTCATTATTTCCATTTTCATTAGCGTTATCCCAAGACCGTTTTGCAGAAACAAGTTTTTCGATCCATACTTTATCTTTATACCTTATTTCTGAAATTTCAAAATCGAAAAGCTGATTTACTAATGGTAGATTAGCAACCCATTTAGAAAAGCCTGCACCAAGAAATAAACCAATCATGTTTTAGAAATCAAGACCCCATAAACAAGCTCGGTTGATCTGGGTTAAATGAATAATTTCTTTCGGATTTCTATCTCTCACAGAGTAAATACTATTATCCATACCAGCTGTATTTATATCTGTGGTTAGGTCATCAAACATAAACTCGATATCTGTCCAAAGTTTGCTGAAATCGTTTATAGGAGCACCTTCAGGCCAGAAGCCATTATCAACTGAATAATTATTCCAAACAAAACTCAGTTCGTTTTTTGAGCCCCCCCCAGCCTTAAATAATTTAGAAGTTAATCCAACCGAAATTCTTAATAATAGGCTTGATCTCGCTATAATTGATAATGCAGTAGTTTCTTTCAAATTAGCTTGCTCAAAAATAATATGCTCATTATCAAAAGGTGCTTGATAATTCATGAAATTAAGCAATGTTTGATCTTCTATCCCTCTTTGAGCAAAAGCATTATGAATTAAGTCTTCAATTGGCTGGCTAGTAGTTAAGTCGGGATAAATAGAAGTAAATAGTTTTCTTAACAAATGCTTGTCTAATAAATCGAAATTATTTGCTGCAGTAGGGCTAAGTACTTTCCAGAATTTAGTAAGGTCATTAATTATTACCTTAAAATCTAAATTTGTATGAAAATCTTTAATTCTTTGCGGCCTATAACTGGATAAACCGCTTCAAATTGACCCCTCTTCGCCACTTTAAAAAGCCCCCCTTTGCCAAGTTAATTTGATAAGGTTCGCCAAAGCAAAAAGACCCCTTTGCGCCGATCCAAATTGACCC
>Ga0116227_10009846_pt1 | contig 17102 bp, 15 predicted proteins | sample S1TSphgellanicum_FD_89693 | JGI IMG/M metagenome (GOLD analysis project Ga0116227, IMG submission 89693) | Host-associated microbial communities from peat moss isolated from Minnesota, USA - S1T2_Fb - Sphagnum magellanicum MG | ecosystem: Host-associated > Plants > Peat moss > Unclassified...
ATTATAGCATTTGAAACATACAACCTTTGTAATCTTCTTGTTAGTTAATACAATTGTTCCATTTCATGAACCTTGAATCTTTCATTTTTTGCTTGTTTTCAAGTTGTTTCCAATAGGCCCGTTCCACCTTTTTGGTGGCCATGCACCAATCATGAGGCCATTCCTTACATTATTTTTGGGACCTTTATCTTTGTCCATCTTGTTATGGTTCATTCAAACCCTCTTCTTGTGATGGAACAAATTTATTTTTTGAAGAAGAATTTAACGTAGATTCATCACCTTCCACATCTTCTGGTGGACTCTTTTTCAAAGATATATGATTAACATCCTTAACAAGTTCATCATCATCATTCACGACTTCATCCACAACAACATGTTCTATTTGCTTTGAAAGGGGTCTATTATTATTAACACCTTTTACTTCTTTCCTCCCTTCAAAGAACACAACATTTAGACTCTTGATGATCCTTTTGGTTTTTTCACACATTAAGTGATATGTTTTTGTCCTTTCACAATACCTTAAAAACACACAAGGTATGGATTTGGATTCTAATTTTCTTTTTTTTTCATCGAAAATGTGTGCATATGTTTTGCAACCAAAAATTCTCAAATAAAATACATCAGGATTTCTATCGGTCCATGCTTCTTGCAGGGTCTTTGAATCAAGAGCTTTGGTTGGGCGTCAATTTTTGATATAAACTATTATGTTCACTGCCTTTGCCCAAAATTCTAAGTCAAGTCCTTGTGCACAAATCATGTTCCTAGTGCACTCCATGATGGTCTTATTGGTTCGTTCCACAACTCTATTTTGTTATAATGTGTGAGGAACACTTGTTTATTGTTGGATTCCACATTCACACAAAAAGTTGTCAAACTTTTTGGACACAAACTCTTTTCCATTGTCGGATCACAAGGTTTTGATCTTCATCTTGGTTTCATTTTTCACCAAGGCCTATGCCTTGAATTCGTCAAACACCTTTCCTTTTGTTTTCAAAAGGTAGACATGAGTTTTTTTCAAAAAGTTACGATGAAGGTGACAAAGTATTGTGCTCCACCACAAGATGTGGTCTTCATCGGTCTGCACACATCGCTATGCACAAGCTCCTAAAGCTTCAAAACCCTAGTTGTTTCAGTTTTAGAAAAAGATGTCCTTTGACATTTACTTCAATGCAAGTTTCACACACATGGTGAAATGGAACTTTTTTCAAGTTCATGCCATTGACCATTTTTTCCAACTTCTTAAGGCTCGCCATGTTGAGGTGGCTAAGTTTTTGGTGCCAAAACATAGTTTTTTCATTCAAAAACTTTGCCACATTCGCACTTTCCTTCCGAACATTGATGTTGAAAAGATATAAGTTTTTTTCCCCCCATGATTCCGCCACAACCACTCCATGGACATTGTTCACTTTATAACCATCCTTGTTAAATTTCATTTTCAAGCCCTTCGAAATGAGTTTGCTAATGAAAATGAAATTATTTTTCATTTTGGGAACATGAAGAACTTGAATGATGGTTGTTGTTATAAATACTATTCATTTCTAATTCCCAATGTTGATGAATGTGTTAAACATTCATCAAAAGGATGAATAGTATTCACATCCTTATAGTAGTTAGGTTACGGTTTAATGGCGGTTAAGGTTAGGTTATTAAGGTTATGCGACAACTAAGTTAGGGTTAAGTGGCGGCTACTTTAAGGTTAGGAGATAATATATATTAAAGTGGTTTTGAGTAATCTTTCATTCTTTCCTTTCATGGTTTTAAGTGCACATAAAACCTTCAAGCCTTATCAGTTGTTGCAAGCCATAGTTTTGTGATTATAACATTTGAAACATAAAACCTTTGTAATCTTCTTGTTAGTTAATATAATTACTCCATTTCATGAACCTTGAGTGTTTCATTTCTTGCTTGTTTTCAAGTTGTTTTCCAATAGTTGTAAGCAACATTTTACCTACAACTTGCATTACACCCTTAATGCTCCCTTTGCCAATGGCCTCCAAAATGGTGTCATCTCCCATGTATACCCTTCGTGGAACAATGGATTCGTAAGTGTTGAACCATTTTCGTTCAAATGTCATGTGTTGTGTTGTGTTGAAATCGATGATCCAATTGTACGCCATATGATCAATAACACTCAAGGCGACAACAAAAATTTGTTCTTGATCTTCACAAGCTTGGTTTGCCTTTTCTTTCTATCACTTTTCTTTTTCAAACAAATTCTCACACAGTGTCCGGGTTTTTTACAATAAAAACAAACCTTTTGAAATGCTTTATGAGTTTTGTTAAAAAATGTGGCATTTTTCTTATTTTCACTTGATTTTTTCTTGGAAACCTCATGAAACAATCAAGCAACAATGAATTGAATGTCAACATCTTTAATGGACATGGATTCCAAACTCGTGACTAAGTTATCAAGATGGGGGAAGGCTCATGAAAGGTACCATGTACATGTCTTCATGTTGAATCTTCACCTCAATGGAACATAATTAATCCGCAAGCACCTTCACCATGTTGATGTACACAAGCAAGTCTTCCCCTTCTTGCATTTTGATGGTGAAAAGCTTCCTTCGAAGAAACAATTTGTTTATTATAATCTTGGTTTTGTGCACACCACAAAGTGTTTCCCAAGTGTTCTTGACATTTTGCAATATTGAATGTGTGCAAATTATGCATCCGTGAGATGTTCACAAAATAGTGCAAATGCCTTGGTCATCTTTTTTTTATAATCCACCATTTCATTTTCATCATTAGGAATTGTTGTACTTCCATCAACAAACTTCCAAAACCCCATGCTTGGAAAGCATCATGTGCATATTGAACTTCCAAAAATGAAAGTTGCCACCATCAAACTTTTCCACGATTTTCAAAGATTCCATTTGGAAGACGACATTTAGTTTTTCATAAATGTTAAAACAAACATTCTATGTCTTTCTACTCAAATGAAATTACAAGAAGGAAAACTTGAATTTGAATTTTTTTTAATGTTTGAAAACCTCACTTCAAATCTCTCCCACTCAATTTATTATATGTCACAAAACAAAACCTTAACAAGAAAACCTTCATCCACTTGAAAAACTTTTTTTAGTTTTTTGTTTTTTTCAAAATTTGCTAATGTTTGAAAACTTCACTTGAAATCTCTCTCACTCAATTATTATATGTCACAAAATAAAACCTTTACAAGAAAACCCTCAAACATTTGAAAAATTATCTTCAAGCTTTTGCTTACTTGGGGTGCTTCAAAACAAAAGGTTTAAACTTCAACAAATGATTTTCTTCTTATATGCACAAGATTTCATTTTTTCTTGTATTAACACAATGTTCTTTCTCTTGCTTAGTGTGGGCCCATAACCTATTGGAAACAACTAGAAAATAAGCAAGGGTTGAAACACCAAAGTTTAACAAAAAATGCAATTATATTTAAAGGACAAGGAAGGAAATCACATCGGTTGAAAGTGTCATAAACTACAATCATAACATTATGACTTATAGCTAACTAACTCCAAACTCCAAAGTCTCTATGTGCATTCAAAAACTTGATAGATGAAAATGAAAGACTATTAAAAAACATTCTAATATATACCACCTCCTAACCTTAAAGTAGTTGTTTGTTAACCCTAACCTAGCCGCTATTTAACCATAATAGTTATTGCCTAACCTTAGTCACCACCAAACCTTAACCCTAACCTCCATCAAATGTTAACCCTAATTGTCGCCAAACCCTAATGTAGCTTCCACTTCTAAACCTTAACCGTCACTATTCAACCTAACCTAACTATTATAAGGATGTGAATATTAATCATCTTTTTGATGAATGTTTAACCATTCATTAACATTGGGAATTGAAAACAAATAATATTTCTAACAGTTTGTATTCATGATGGGAGGTGGAACCATTTTTTGGAGTAGCAAACGATAACCCACAATCACTTTGTTAACAATTGAAGCCGAATACATGGCAAGCACGCAAGCTATGAAAGAAACCATATGGATGACAAAGCTCATGAAGGACTTAAGGTACATGAAAGAGAAAAAGGCGATGGTGATTTGATATGACAACCAAGGTGCAATATCATTAACAAATAATCCCACTTAACATGTTTGAATAGAGCACATTGATGTTCAACATCACTTTGTTCAAAAACGAATTGAAAATGGCGAAGTCATATTTGAATATTGTTCAACAAATGACATGGTGGTGGAAGTGTTTAGCAAGGCATTATCAAAAGGACGACATAACAAATTGATAACCATGTTTGGATTAAAAACTTCATAAGGTGGAAGTGTTAAAAATATTATGCCCAATATTGATGAATGTGTGAAACATTCATCAAAATGATGAGTAATATTCACATATTTATAATAGTTAGGTTACGTTGAATAATGGTAGCTAGGGTTTAGAAGTGGAGGCTACATTAGGGTTTGATGGCAACTAGGTTAGGGTTTGGTGGCGGCTAAGGTTAGGGTTTCATGGTGACTAAGGTTAGGGGTTTGGTGGTGGATATTAGGGTTAAGCAACAGCTAGGTTATGGTTAAGTGGCGGCTATTTTAGGGTTAGAAAATAGTATATATTGGAGTGGTTTTGAGTGCACCTAGAAATTTTGAAGTTTGGAGTTAGTTTGCTACAAGTTATAGTTTTATGATTATAATTTGTAACACCTTCAACCCATGTGATTTCCTTCCTTGTCATTTCAATATAATTGCATCTTTTGTTAAGCTTTAGTGTTTCAAACCTTGTTTGTTTTCTAGTTGTTTCCAAGACCAAACGGGGTATCTCAAGGAGATTTTCAAGCATTTTTCATGGAGGATTGCAAAGCCATCAAAATGCCACTTAATCCCAATATGAAATTGAAAAAAATAAATGAGTAAAGATGTTAAGATGGTTAGGGTTCCTTAATAACAAGTTGTTGTATCTTTGATGTATGTCATGTTATGTAATCGGTCGGACTTGGCATACTTACTAAGTGTGGTGAGTCAAGACATGGCCAATCCAAACTTAGAACATTAGATTATAGTCAAGCACATTTTTTAATACTTGCAAGGCATCTTGCAATTCAAATTACAATTTAGAGGAATACCACCCCTAAAGATGGTCAAATAATGTGATGTGGATTGGGTTGATGACCTTGAGGATAGGAGATCCACCATAGGGTTTGTATTCATGATCAAAGGTGGAACCATTTCTTGGAATAATAAACAACCCATAATTGTTTAGTCAACAACCAAGGTTGAATACATTGCAAGCACCCAAGCTACCAAGAAAACCATATGGATGACAAAGTTCATGAAGGAATTAAGGTACATTAAAGAGAAAAAAGTCATGGTGATTTGATATGATAACAAATATGCAATATCATTGACAAAAAATCCCACCTAAGATGCTCAAACAAAGCAAATTGATGGGTGAAAACACATTATAGTGACCCTTCTGGGTTGTCATATTGTATTATTTTTAAGGGATGTGCATGTTTGAATGTATCCCACCTCAAGCTTTTGAAATATTTTCAAAATATTTTTGCATATTATGTTAGCATATAGCCTAGGTAAAAGATTGGAAAAGAAACCATTTCATTTTATAAAATGGGAGATTGGAATACATTTGTGGAAATGAATGTAATGTACATGTGTATTCAAAAACACAAATATATTCCAAAAATAATTTAAATGATTTTTAATCTTTATGAAAGTTGAAGATATATACAACCATGTCATTTCACATAGTATGAACCATGTTTGGATACCATGCAACTAATTTGCATTTCAAAAAATGAGTTTTTTTAACAAAGATGCTATAAATGTGTGGTAAATTGAAATTTTTATAAGAAATCACATCCACATAATGACAAGAATAGCTAGATGGACCATTTTTAAAATTTTATTAAAATTGATTATTATAATAATTAATGGAGCCTTAAAGTTAGTGCAATCAAAACAAAATTGAGGCCTTATTATACCAATGTACATTATAAATATATTCATGGCTATTTCAATATAGATAATGAAATTTATTATTATTTTAAAAATATTACTACATAACATTAGTTTTGTAGAAATAATTGTTATAGGGCCCAAAAAAAAAATTGATATCCAAAATTAAATGTACCATGTTTTTGGAACAATTATATTGTATGTATTATAATACTAGACCCAAAAGTGCCCCAAAGGGGGTCACCGTAGTGTGCTTTCACATTGATGTTCAACATCATTTTTTTCAAAAACAAGTTGAAAATGGGGAAGTGATGTTTGAATATTGTTCAACAAAAAACATGGTGGCAAATGTGTTTACCAAAGCATCGTCAAAAGAACAACGTAACAAATTGATGACCATGTTCGGATTTGAAATTTCATAGAATGGGAATGTTAAAAATACTATTAATTTCTAATCCTCAAGGTTGATGAATGTTTAACAAATTCATCAAAAGGATGAATAATATTCACATCCTTATAGTAGTTAGGTTTTATGATTGTAATTTGTGAAACCTTCAACCCATATGATTTCCTTCCTTGTCATTTCAATACAATTACACCCAAAACTTTAGTGTTTCAAACCTTATTTTATTTTTAGTTGTTTCTAACAAACAATGGGATTTTGTTTTTTCCTTCATTTGTGGAAACATCATTGTTTTTTACTATTGTACATGTCTTGTAGTTTCAAGGCATGGCCTATCATCCAATGATTCATAGGAGGTTTTAACATTTTGTTCTTAAAATCTTATGCCACCTAGGTTCGTTTTCTTGGAATTACATTAAATCATTTTTGGGATTTTATGAATTATATTAATAGCAAATTATCAAGGGTTACCAAATCTTTTGTTGAAAAATCATTCAATATGCTTGTGAAAAAATGTTCTAGAATCTACTTTTTCACTCTCATGCATTCATTGGCATGTGTAAACATCGCCCAATGGTAATCTTCCATATCCTCCTTGGAAATGTTTATAATTTAATGTAATTTTTTTTTGGTTTATTTTAGCACTTGCCCATTGCCATCACCATGCCACCCATTCATTTGTTTTGTCAATTGCCTTTTTCCATTCTATTCCCCATGTTCTGATTTTCAACAAATGTCAAAGGGGGACTAACCAAGTGTCATCTCTTGGATATTGCCAAGGCTTTGTTGTCATCTCACATATTCTATTTAGTATGCTTGAAATCAACATATATTCAATCACAAATTCCAAGGTGTTTGATGTGACAATTGGTGATAATTTACTTCTTACCATTATAGAATAAAGGTCTAATGATTGATTGCAAACATGTGGTAGAGGTAGAAAGGATGTAATTAATTAGTTTAAATGGAGAAAATGTAAATTTAGGTATAGATCGTGCAAATTAGTAATAAAAGGGAAAAGAATGCAATTTTATTATATAAGTAGCAAGAATGGATGATGCAAGAGGCTCAAAGAATGAATGAAAAAAAATAAAAATTTAAATGGTATAGATAATGTAAAATGTTATGAACTACTTCATATTGTTTCAATTCTAATGGGCACATACCTTTTGGTGGTCAACATGTAAGTGTTTGGATTGGCATACCTCTTGGTGGGTCAATAAGTTTATATGTAACTAAATTGGATTTAGTTTTAAATTCTATATGGTTTAGATGTTGCAAAGATTGAATATACATCATATTAAAAAATATGAAGTATGATTTAAGCATTTCATGTGTTGAGTTTTTCAAAAGAAACCAACATAAATTTGTTCCACTCTTTTTTTGTTCAATTTTTTGCAAACAAATCGTATATTGCCAACAATCATTAAATAGTTCATCCATTTTCATTTTTCATCCATAAATATCTTTCATCCATGAACACATGGCAAAATATTCTATCCCATGTGTCAAATAATATTTCCAAAATATTCTGTCGACATTAATAAAATATTCCAAAAAAGATTTGTTCATGCTCACTTGTTCATGTTCACCAAATAACATCATTTCCTAATGTGCTCTACCATTACAACATTAGTATCCAAAACAAATATTGTTGGAGGTGTTATGCCAAGTTGTTTTAAATCATGTTGGCTCAAAACTTGAATACTCATTTCCATGTTGGTGAGCACTTTAAGTTTGCATCACCTTTAGTGGATTCATCCATGTATGTGTCTTTGATTGAAAATGGAATTACATCCTTTGAAACATGGTTCATTTCTGAAACTTGCATTTTTGTATTAGACAAATGTTCTTGGAACATCAAAACATAAAAACATGATGGTTTTTCACCTTTAAAACATGATTAGCAACATTTTTGTTAGACCTTTTAGTGCTAATTAAACTAGAAATCAGGATGCACATCTTAATTCTACCACCCCATCCTGAAGCAAACCTCGCTTTGTGGGGGAAATTAATGTATCCTAAGGCACACCCCAACGAACATTTACCCAACCCATGTTTATGTCCTCACGATGTTTCATTTACTTTTTATAGCCAGAACTAAAGCTTTTAATTTATTTCCTCCCAAATGTCCTAAAACATTACAACATCTTCATGCACCATATCCTTTGTTGCCCTGATTTATACATAAGTGAAAAATTATGACCTTTTGGATAAATTATTTGATGTTGACATGAACTTTTCATATGCAACCTTTATTTTTTCATCCCTAAACCTTCCAAAATTTCCCATCCCCCAAATAGTAGATGCTCATCTTGCTTTAATATATATGTGAGTTTTCACCAAACACAATGATATTCCCGTATCTTCAACTTTCTAATGGAAGTTTGGTTAGCTCTTTAAAGTGGACATGCACAACTAACATCCTTATCAAGCAAATGCTAGAAAAACCATTTATTAGCCTAACTTCCCAAGGAACATTCTTATAAGGTGTGTTATTCTATAGCAAGTCATTTGAAATAAATTTTGCATCTTCAACAAAATGGGACCAAGGGAGCTCAAGCCTATAAGTTGCTAGTAAGCATTTGTCATTAGTGATAATATGCCATAAAGGATTCTAATCCCATTTTATAGCCTCAAACTCCTTGAATTGTTTAGCAACAAAGGCCCATCTTTGTTGTCTTAGGTTATCCTTGTGCTCATTTTTCACCTCAATAAACTATTGTAGATGTTTATGATAGTCCAAAAACTTGTGGAGCGAATTGGCCAATGATTGTGTGTTGCTTGCTTCCAAAAGGTTCATTGTTTGGAAAATTAAAACAACCTCATCTCCAAGTTTAGGTGTGAAAACTATATTACATAAACATAACACTAAAACATACATACAAAACATTGAATAACACCATAGTGATCATCAATAGAAATTGGTGTACTACATTCAAGTTTTGGCCTTAGGTTTGGATTTCACTATAATGGCCATGTTTCGGGTGATTGAAACCTCAACCAACTATGCCATCAAAAGTTTAATAATTATTCCCAAGGAATTTTTTTACGTCAACATATATTTGAAACATAATTACAAAACATTTACCTAAAATGAAACCTAACCCTAAGGTGATGTTGAAATCCCAATCATGGATAATTTGAAACACATGCATGTACTTAAAACATAGATATGGAAACAAGCGTGAATAAAGTGTTTGAAGTGATTATGGAATGCATATGTGAAAAATTGTATGAACATGTGCATGTAGTCCAATGAAATCTTGATGAAACATGAGGGAAACACATATTAATATGTTGAGAATTGAGTACCGGTTTGTTGCATTGGATGAATTTGTCCTATGCATAGTCTACAATAGTGTTGAATTTGGATCGCACACAAAAGGTATTCAACCTTTTTACAAATTTGTTTATTTTTTGCACCTTTTAGTTTTAATCAATAAGATTACACTAGAGTAGATGCCAAATCCTTGGCATTTCTATTGTGCTCCCAATGAACATTAGTTTTTGTTTTGAGAGTTTCTTGACATAATCAACCTCTCGTTAAATGTGTTTTTAGATAACACCTTTTCAAGGTTTAATTTCTTCTTCCTATCCCAATCATGCATGTCCTTCTAACTTTTTGGTAGATGGTGTTGGGGTATGCAATTTTTTTGGGTTGGTACCCAAATTTCAATTATGGTGAACCTAATGTTGAAACCTTTGTATGTTTCAACTCCTCACTATCTAAATCACAATTTGAATGTGGAGACTTCGTTAGGTATTTGCATTGTGAGTTGAAACATATTATAGTGCTGAAACATGTCAATCAACAATCATTGGTTTTTTTTTTTGGAGTTTTTAGAACACGATTGTCAAAACATGGAAGTTGAGTATGAATGGTTGATGACACCAACTTCAACTTGACATCAAACATGATATTTGTGAAGAAAGATTTCGAAATTTATTGAAATGTGGCCATTGAAACATAACTACATGTATTAAAACATGTTTCATATTAAGTGATAGCTAATACTTTTTAATTGAAATTAATATTTTACATATCGATAATAGTTAATCATATTTTTCAATTGAAAACTAGAAATGAGATTATACTTTTCAAGGGGGCTACAATTAATAATTGAAACGTGTTAAAACCGAAGGAAATGTTAGAATCTTGTATAATAAATAGATAGGGTTTAATTAGATACCATTGTGTTGTGATTCTTTTATATGCATAACTTTAGGCATTTTAATTTTTGGTCTATCTTCAAAAGTATGTTGTTTGAATGTTTGGCCTACATGTTTCATGAGTCATTTCTCATGGACAACCATAAATTCTTTATTTAGGCCTATATTGCAAATCTCTAAGGGTGGTTTCTCTCCTTCTTTTACTTGTGTTGCAAGGTCTATATTCCCTACAAAGTTAATATAAACAGAAGGTGGCTATGCCTAAGCTTTGACAATGCATTCAATTTTGCCCAATATTCCAAAATGTTTTCATTTTTGTAAGATGCATGCCTTTTGTTACGTTTTTTTAATGGTGGGTACAACTTGTTCGTGAAAGGATTCCTTTTTGCATCCATTATTTTGTCACACCCTCAATGCTCATTGATCCTAATATTTGAATTCTTCTTGCAGTTAGAATACACACAAATAAATTCGCTCTTGTCTTCTCAACAATGACTATGACATTCTTGAAATAATTGCAACCACTCCTCATGAGTGTATATTTCCATGAACATTTTTTTTATCTATCTTCACATTTCTATTATCAATTTCAATGTTTTGCTCTTCATGTTTCTTTTTGTATATCACCAATAATTGAACTTTTAACCTAAGAAAAAAAAAAGACCATGTCACGCTCCCTTGTTCATGCGCAATGTGTGTATTGCCTCATGTTCACGTTGCAAGAAAGTAAAAAGCTTGCAGCACTAACAAAACTAACAAATGAAACAAAGAAACTAAACTTTAATCAAAACATGGAATGCACCCATCTTGCTTCGAATAAAGTCCTACCTCAACTTTAAAACCTATTCCATTACTTTCATTAACAGTCTTGATAGAATAATTCAGCAAAAGATACACAACGTTTGCATATGTGAAAAAGGTATAAAGTAGGATGCCCTAATGTTAAAAGTTAGTTTAGGCATGGAGGGGGTTTAGATGGAGGGGCACATAGACCATGGGGGCATGGGTTTGAATCATAGCCCTTGAAACTTGCCATGTTTATGTGGGCGTCATGTTGTAGGCTCGCCCTACTTGTGCATCCAAACCCACATTGGGCTGCCTCAAAACCAACAATGCATTTACGACATGTCAGTAAAATAATGTTAAAGCCAAAACTCCATAGATCCATTTCACATGTGTGAACTTTGAATAAAAAGGTTTCCCTATGTTTTGAACATGTGAGATTTGGGCCTATTAATTGAGGCTCATATCCAACTCTTTTTCTATTGGTGATATATCTCCAAAATGTGAAATTGAAAAAATTGAAAAAATGCGATTTTGAAAGTTTTCATTCGCCAAAAGCAAGGGCGAAAAAAGTAAAAATTGCTAAATTCATACATGTGGTTTTCATTGTGTAGGCAAACATATAGAAGGATGACTAAGGATTTGAAGTTTATTTCTGGTTTATAGAAACATAAATCCTAAGAAAACACTGCTCATGTCAACCTCTAAGAGGTCTGAATTCGAATCTTGATTGAGCAAATGGCCTACCTACTAGTAGGTATTTATAGCCTAGACCTGAGAAATTGATTCGGGGTAACCTTTTAACCCTGGGTATCAAAGTTAGGGCCAGCCTGAGAACTGGAGCTCGCGAAACCTTTTAACCCCAGGTATCAGAGCTGGGGCCAGGTGATAATCTACCCCGGTTCTCACATGTTAGACAAATGGCGGGTGGGTCCGGTATTACTGGCTGCGACACCCTCCGGTATGGAACCGTAAGAACCATTTGGGAGATACTTGCCCAACACGGGTGCAGAAGGTGTACGAGAGGTCTCCCACAAACGATTTCGCTGAGGCATTGCTTCTGTAAAAATATTAAGTACAGAACTTACATGAAATCGAGATCAGCTCTCAAGGAATAAGAAATGGCACCAAACTTGGGAGACTGCAATCTCTCAAGTTTTTGCATCCATTATCACAAATCATCTGAAGTTAAAAGGGGATGTCTTCCCCCCTCCCGCGATTGGGGTTCCCGCATACAATCTGAAACCGAAGCAGGTATAATTCACCAAAAATGGCATTAGCCTGACCAATTCTGGTTTCGATTCTCTCTATGGTCCGATTTTCATTCATCACTACCTGCACTACACATATAAAGAATTGGACGGGAGATAAAGCAGGCGGTGTTCATGGGGACAGCACATGCTATTCGCCTGGGAGCTGTCGGGCCTGCCGTTTGTTGTACGGTTCACAATGACAAGCGGTGGCGTTTGATGAGACAAGAATACATTAAGAATGGTACACAGCAGCCTGGCATGTCAATACAAGCAAATGTTTTCACTCTGTAGATCAGTGTCAATTTGAAAATAAAATTGCAGACCGGTTAAAGGTGTGCTTGACAACCAATATGTTCTGGTAGAGGCGCTAATAGCGGGGTCAAGGTTTCTGGCTCGCAGGGCTGGGCACTCAGCGTTGGCAAAGGGCGGGGATGGCGGTGGCAGGAATGATGAGGCAGGCAGTTAAAGGAGCCATCATGGAAGTATACGCCGCACGAGGGATGTCTCAGCGTGCCCGAGTTGCCACTGCCTTGGTCGTGATCATCCTCAGAGAGGTGGTGGGCTCGCTGAAGCTGGTACCATATGGGCTTTACGCGCATAACCTATACCTGTCCTTAGTTCCCTTTGGGTTGCCATCTTCGACTGTTGTTGCCCAGCATATGAAGCTTTCTGGAGCAAAGGGTTTAAAAAGAGGCTCGCAGAACATTCTGCAGAGTTGGCTGCGGCCGCGGACTCATAATGTCTCAATCGCTCGCAATGTGCGTTACGGCGACGGTGAACGCAATCTGTGAGTGCACCACATTTCTGCAACAACCAGTGGCTCTTTGTCCCCTGATTATCTAATACTCTACCAACAGCTCTCTCGAAACCCTAAATCGCAATCCTGAAATAATCTAAATCCAGCTCCTGCTGATTCGTAAGCTTCAGCTGTGGACTTTTTAGTTGAATCGTGCTGCATTTCCAAGTCTTGGCATACGATAATTCTTTTGAATGCTGTGGATGTGCTATTGTGTGGGAAGGGATGCCTGCATCTACTGTACACAAGCAAGCTAAAATGAATGAAGCTTACCCTCACAAGCTTGTTCTGAGGATAATATTTACTTTTTCATTAGCTATGTCTCTTGACTGCTAGCCAATATCATTACTGAGTCTTTTGGTCACTTCCAGATGACAGAACTCAGGACAACAGATTTCATATAATCATTTGCCCGAAATTTTGAGCAGATTATTGTGTACTTATCTATACCACCATTGGGAGCTGAGGTGGTCCGTGGGCAGCTCACTGATGTCAGTGAAGTCAGTTATGGCAGCTAGTCACTGCCATTCATGAGGAAGGTCATATCTGCGTTTTTTCACTTACAGGATTATGACCATACTCAATCTTGTTGTGTTTGTTTGGATTTGGCAAGAATTGACACAATAGTTATCTTGAAAGTGTTATAGTGGAGTTTCCTATGCAATCACAAAGATACATATGTTGTCTGTGAACCCAGATAATGCGGTGCATCTGGTGCTCAACTAATGAGGGTCTGCCTGAATCCTTGATTTGTATATTCTGAATTCCTAGTCTTTCTGATTCACAATCTTGAGTTTCTCAAAATTGAGTGTGTGATAAATCGTTTTTCAAACCTTCAAGTTTTTGGATCACGCAACGGTTCTTGTATGCTCTTGACCTGTTACATAATGTCTGGCATTGATTAACAGCTTTTCAAACTTTATCATGCAGCTATTCTGACCTCCTAGTATTGCTTATTCAGAATCATGAGTTTGTGCTTCTTGAATTGCACTTTAGTGCATTCCAGTTTGGGGGATTGTTAGTTCTTACAGTTCTTCACAAGGATTGTACTCCTGCCTTCTTCCTCAAGCACCCATACTTCAACATGTAGTGGCTGGTGCTATTTGTATCAAGCAGATTATCTGAACTAAAGGTATGGGTGTGCACAGGATGGATATATATGTGCCAGGTGGGCCAGTGCAGGGCGGATCCAAGCCAGTCATAATGTTTGTTCATGGTGGTGTGTGGGCCTCAGGAGACAAATGGCAATTTTCACCTCTTGGTTCTCAGTTGGCACAGGATGGTGTGATTGCAGTGGTAGTGCAGTATACCCTCTTCCCCCAGGTCAGAGACATATCCACGACATGTAGGAGCATTGTGATCCAGCAGTATGGTCAGTTGTGTGCTAATGCTCTGAAGGAAGCACTAACTGTTAGATTCTAAAGAATGTTGAACTGGGTATGATGCAGGTGCTAGCTGCAGACCAAGTTAGTGAGGTTTCACAAGCATTAACTTGGACAATGGACAACATACAGAATTATGGTGGTCATCCCCGTAAGATCTATGTTATGGGTCATTCCTCAGGTATTTTACCAAACATCTGTCTTCATGGTGGGACTTTAATGGGTATTCTGCTCTTTCATGTGGTAGTGAATGGTTGTTCTGGTACATCATGTCTACAATAGTTTTATAGTGGGATTTGTTAAGGCAATTGAGGACCTGGTAATTTAGAGTGACTACAGATGGTGCCATCAAATAAATCATCATGATATCTATAATACATTTCCTTAAATTGTTCTAGGGAGTCATCTATGTGCAATGCTATTGTGGGAGCGAGCAAGGTGCAGCGCTGAGATGTCTCAAGGTTGGACTGTAGAGCAGCAAGATGCTCGGATACCCCATGGCTTCATTGGTTTGGCAGGGGTGTATGATATTGCTGAACATTATAAGTATGAAACACAACGAGGTGTCAATGCTCTTTCTTGTATGAAGCCAGCCATGGGTGGTGAGAAAGGTTTTTACTCAATGTCGCCAACATTGCTCTTCACGTCACTTTTTAAAGATCTCAAAACTGATGATGCAGCCAAGTTCCTGGTTGAAGGCACTGACCTGGTGCCCACAACATGTGTGATCTTTACCAGTGACTCTGACATAGTTGTGCCTCCTGATTCTAGCTTTGCACTTCACAGAGTGCTCACGACTGCTGGATGCAATTCAAGGGTTATCAAACACAATGCTCTCAGGCATGAAGATTTTGTCATCTGGTATGATGGATGGGGGAATGTCAAACCACATATTGGTACATACTTTCAAGACATTATAGACTATGTTAGGGATGAAATACCAGTGGGCATATCTTCTTTGCTGGAATATTAGACTACAATGCCTTGCAGTGAACTTGATACAATTGAGACCTGTGTTCTTGACAGACAAAGTGATTCATTCATCTTTGTTGATTCATTTGAATTGAATGGTGTCTCCTAACCTTACAATTTTAGCAGTTGTCTAGATTCCTTGATTTTGTTCTGTACATATGGCAGCAACAATTTTAATCACAAAATTGTTCATTTTAGTCATTGGCATCTCACACAAGGTATAAGCCTCAAGTGCTCATTTACCCTGAGTGCATGATCCTACCTCCATAAGGTCAAATGTTCAGCTTAATAGCTGATACACCAGGGAAAGTCACAGAGGTGACAAAGAATCCTCTCCATTACTTTGAGCCTTTCCTGAGGAAATGAAATATATTAGCAGTGCAAGAATATGGTATACCCTTAAATATAGCTGGAGGATAAACAAGGACATCAATTTGTGTGTTTGGAGAAGAAATTTCCTCACTCCAGCCCAAGTTGTGATCATCTGAAATAGGCAACTGGAAATGTCCTTGTAGATTGATATCCTTTTCAAAGTGGACATCAACCTATCTTATTTACTACTGGACATATAAAGTCAATGTGAATTGTTATATGACATGAGGCAGGATATTACTTTCATTGAAAATCAATCTTATTTTCATTTAGCAGAGGTGGACTGGCCTCCAGGTGAAGGCTGTTAAAAACCTCTTGTTAACTTTGTGGGTATCAGTGTGCAGTTCAAACTTTGCAGTCGCCTGGACCGGATGTGGAGCCTGCATTAAAGTGGACATATATTTGCAAGGTAAGAGTGGAGTAACTTCCCCAGGGGTAGGGTGCTGCCAAAATAAGCACCCACCTGAGGTGGAGTCGAGGGGTGCTTATTTTGAGAATGTCTCACTCCAATGTTGTAAACAGATGTAAAGCATCAGCAGAATACTTTTTCCTGTGATACCTCCAATACCTGGAGGACTAGATTGAACCCTGTGCCTAATGCACAGGTGTGTGTGTATTTGACGGTACATATTACAAAATTACAATTACAAACTACATTTCCAAAACCTCTTTATATACGAAATTCCGCATGTATCCATCGGGACCCTGGCCGCTGAAAATCTTCATGTTTGCACTCCTTGTGACCCATGAGATAGCAACATACAGCTGACCATGGGAATAGACCGAAGACACCAAATATACCCTATAGTTGTTCAACTTGTAAGTAATAGTAAGTTACTTATTTAGTAGGTATCAATCTGTTGAAAATTATTTCTTTGTTTTTGTATGTTGATAAGTTCCAGTATCCAGACCCCCTCCCTGGTCATAATGGTTAGGGTTTCTGGTGCAGCCAATTTTCACATGCATCATAATAATACCTTTGGCATCCAACATATTATTATTATTGGCAAAATTATTTGTCTGGGCAATCTGAACATTCTAATTAC
>Ga0116227_10009848_pt1 | contig 17097 bp, 15 predicted proteins | sample S1TSphgellanicum_FD_89693 | JGI IMG/M metagenome (GOLD analysis project Ga0116227, IMG submission 89693) | Host-associated microbial communities from peat moss isolated from Minnesota, USA - S1T2_Fb - Sphagnum magellanicum MG | ecosystem: Host-associated > Plants > Peat moss > Unclassified...
GCCCTGCCCTGCCCTGCCCCGCCCCCCCCGGCCCTGCCCCTGCCCTGCCCTTGTCGCCACCGACAGACGGGCACCATGTTTGCTTTTATATATAGGATTGAAGTCTTTACAACACAACACATGATTCCCTTACATGATAATGTTTTGAAGGTATACATGAATAATACATTCAAATGGAAAATTCTGAAAATCTCTCGAAAAACTTCAAGCTTTTTGTAAGAGCATGTGATAATGGACTTAACAACTTTGGGGGATACTAAAACCAAAGTCACAAAAGAAACGGAAGTTTAAGAAAAAAGCAAAGTTCATAAGCCAATAACCACAACTTGTGGCAACTCAATGAATTTATATGGAATTCAATTGGTTACACAAAGGATTCAATGAAGATGGTGGGAAAGGAATTTTTGCATCACAAAACTAAGCACCTCCTACACACCTTCATCAAGCTCATAAAATATTATTGACTTGGGGGGGGGGGGCTACTTAGGATGTGAATCCAATGAGAGTGGGTCCTCCTAACTAAGTAGGAAAGACAAGGATTTATTCTAAGGCATCCCCATTTCTTTGCTTCAAAAGAAATATTGGATATTTTTATTGCTGAAAAATTGTACATAATTGTTTGATTTGTTGAAATGAAATTTTCAAAATGAAAATAGTTATTGGGTAGAGACTTGGTGAACCTAATATTCAAACTACAATAGTCATTACTTGACTATTCACTTGCATATACGTACCTAGTAGCCACCAAGTGATATGAACTCACGAGTATGCTAATGTTATTTGGAGCCTAAAAGGGCCAGATTTTTTAATATCTGATTTATTTAGATGGAGAGTTTTTAATATCTGGTTTATATTAACTTGAGGGCCTTTAAAATATCTCTTGTTTTTATTTCTTATGTACATTTTTTGAACATGAGGTGTGTCTTATAAATAAAGCTTTATGCGGTATTGATGATTAAAACCTTGTAGGCAAGAATATGTTCAGCTACTCATACCACCAAATACAGCAATTTCATTGGCTATTACATTTTTTCTTGACACCTACACATCGGCTTATTCAACAACCTCTGTATTTTAGTAAACTAAGGCCCATTTTATACTAGGAATCAAGGCCAATGTTCAACTCAAATCAAGCATTCCTATTGGTGCAAACGTTGAAATCAGCCCCCCAAAAGGGCTTTACACTAGGAGTCAAGGCTGAAATGGAAAAAATCTTTTCAATCTGCCCCAGGTTACTAATAAATGCTGAACTTTTATGGCTTTCTATTGGCCCCCAAGGCTGAAAAAAAAGCATACCATTGAATTTGGGAAGCCAATTTGCAACCCTTGAGGCCAATGTTCTAGCATTTATTAGTAACTTGGGGCCAAACAACCAGCCAAAAAATGCTCAAAGTTGGCCCCAAGTTTCTTCAGCCATGACTCCTAGTGTAAAGGCAAGTTTGAAGATCCGGCAATTCATTGACTATAATATATGTTCTTCGCACCTATGCACAAGCCTATATAACACCCTCCATATATATATATACACTAAGAGAATCTCCACCAGCAAGCACTCAGTATGTAAATAACTAAAACTTGGATGTGAGAAATATTTTTTCAGGGTCACATACTCATCACATCCAGAAATGCAGAGAGTGGTGCTTAGTATTATGTGACCCTGCAAATTAAAATTGGATGAAAAAAAATCAAAGCATGTCAGTTTGGCTCAGCAAAATGGTTTTGGCCCAGCATTTTTGCACAGTTTGCGGAGGTGGGAAAAGGCGTAGCAAAGCCTAACACCTGCTGTTGACTGGAAAACAGTTGGATTTGATTGGTCCAGGTGGGTTGCTATTAGCAGTCTCCCACCTATTTGCAATCACAGTTTTAGTTTCATGGGTGGGGTTGGAAAAAAGGAGATAACTAAACTTGGATATGAGAAACATTTTTGGAGGGACGCATACTGAGCACCTCTGGAGATGCTCTGATACTATAACCCCTGTCTGTATACAAGGGTCAAAAAAAAGCAATAGAACAACTACATTATAAAATCGTGGTGGAAATCAATCAATCAAGCACTACTTCTGTTCTTTTGTTTTCTATTCTTGAAAGATTGCCCTTTTAGTTGAATAATCCAACATGATGCATGGGGGCATGGTTGTTGTTGCCAAAGCAAAAGGCCAAAAAGTTGGCAAAGTTTTAGAAGTGCGTGCCTAAGGTTACTATTTGGGGTGTAATGAAGGGGTGTATAGGTAAGTCAAAAAGGGGTGCATGGAGAGTGTTTTCTTTAAGAATTTTTTGTTTGTAGCCAAAAGTGGCAATCATTCTCAGAAAGGTTTAGTCAAAGCTGGCTATATACCAGATATGAAGTACAAAACAATGATCAACCTTCTATATCTTTGGCTACACACTCGAAACCAAACATTAAAAAATTTGGCAATTGGAAACCTCCAAATTCATTTCACTTTTGAATTTTTGAAATTTGAAAATCTCTTTTTGGTGAAATTTCCCCAATAAAAAAAAAAAGGCTGGCATGGAGTCTTACTTCCTAATAATATGCACCAAGGTTGTAATAAAAGGGCAATATATTTTGGATGAAGTATTGTAAACAAATAGTGTAAAACTCGTTTGGGCCGATATATATGCCCAAGTTAAGAGTGCTCTCAAGAGAACCAAGAAATGGCTTTTCTTTTCATTGATCAACAATAGTGATTGGCTCAAGTGGTGAGATTTATATCCTCTAGCACATGGGCCGATTTGAAATTAATTAAATTATCTATGAATTTTTTTGAAATATTAACCATGAGGATGATCAAAGTTGGTATAGGTGAAACATGTATAAGGTTGAATAATATGATCTACTTGATGATTATAAAAACATTCTGTATAGAATTTCAAGCTTAACTACTTCACTCCTTTCACTAAGCCATTTACATGGCCACAATGAACCAACATCCACCAGTGCACCATCTACTAGATGCCCATTATTATTTAGTTGTGGATGAACCACAACTAAATTAATATTTGGTTTCACCTTGGTAACCAATTCTATAAAAAATAGGTCTCATATATATATATATATATAGGTGGCTACTAGGTAAGTAGTAAGTAGGTAGAAAAAAACGACTAAGCTAACCACCATGGTTAACTAAGAAATTAAAACCCAATAGAAAATTACTTCCTAATTGTTTACCTTCATCTTTCATGGTGAGTGTTGGTTCATAATGGCCCGTCTAAATGGATATGAAAGTGAAAATTAACAAATGTGTTTTCATGATTTTGTTCTTTATAAGGGACATATGTGAAATTATTGTCATCAATTAGAAACTTTCAAATTTATTATTCTTCATGCCATTATGGTAGTGTTATGCAAGGATTATTTCAATTCCAATATTCGTATTGATATTAAATTAATTTTTTGTTACATATCTATGAAATGATTACGATGTAAGTACAAGTGTTAAAGCCAAGAAGTAGTACACAATTTTTATTATAAGAAATTAATACAAAAAATCTACTTTAAAAAACTCACTACATGAATTTTACCATTGGATTTTGTACTACTAGATTTTAAGTTACAAGATTTAGACTTGTAGTTAAAGCTCTAAGATTTAGAAGATGTACTATTAAATTTTTTTGTTTTTTGTTTTTTTTTTGCAATTTTCCATTTTGGATAGGGAAGCACTATTAAACATTTGGGGATGATGGTTTACTTATCCTATTTATCCTTGTGATGATGTGTTTTGAAAGGGCATTGTCATTTTATTTGTTGTTATTGTTTTTTAAGAAGTGTGAAATATGATTTTTTTTTATCATTCTTTTGCAAGCATATTAGAGTTTTCTTCAAGATGTTCAAAGTTTTGCATTGTCCTATTTAGGTTTTAAATTGTGTTTTGCTCTTTTAGAAGTTTACATATTCCAAATACTTGCAAAATATTAAGTTGGTAGTTTGTTTGCTATCAATTTGATAGAAATCCGGTATTCTATTTTGACTATTGATTTTGAAGCTTTCTTGGTAGCCCTTATTTCTACCAATTTGGTAGTTTATCACTATCAATTTTTTGATGTGACTATGTGTCACAATACTTGTAGGAGTTTTTTTTTCCCATTCTTTGCAATTTATTTATTTTTCTTTTGTCATAACCCAATAGATTATCAAGTGGCCTTAACAAGAAGAACCAAAATTCATCTTTGTTACCAAATCGATTGGGTGGTGGCTTGGAATCTTTGTTTTCAAATTGTTCATTGATTTGAATTCAAATTGAAATCTCAATGAGAATATTAGCGTTGTTGAATCCAACGACAAAAAATTTGTAGACCTCCTCTCATGGAAAAAGAACTTCGCATTTAAAGGTGCTTCAACCAATTGATTGACCATACGATACAAAAGCAAGCCCATGTGTTATTCATAAACCTTTGCTATTGTATTCTTATGGGTATAAACATATTGGTTGTATCAATAAAGAATGAAGAGGAGCAAGAAATTTTAGTAGTGGAATAAGATGAAATATGGAATCTGCTATTGCCTTCACAAAGGCACACCCTATAAGTCCAAGACTTAATACATATGATTGATTTGGTCTTTCAAAATTTCCCCTAAGACCACCCCTTACAAGCATCAATTTGCAATTGATGGATAGGAGAGAAAATTGATTCCAAATCTACAAAACAATTTGTGGTATACAAATAATTCGTATGAAAGCACTAATGCCTAAAGTCGGTGTGTAGTCATATGTGGTGACATACCATTCCTTGATTAAAAATTGAGTTAAGCTTGGGGATGTAAGTAATTTTTCTCATCCTAATGCCTTTTCATATCAATATCTCCTCATTTTGTAATTCACTATATGTATTTATATTGACATTGTTTCACAAGTTGGCCATTATACACCATTTTATATAACACCTCATTCACAATTATATTAATGAAACAAATAAACAATAGCATATTAATGATTGTCATCAGTATTGTAGAACAATGTAAAGCTCAACTTTTTGAAGAACAACATAGAGACCAAATTTTTATTGAATACCCAAAAATTGTGTAGAAAGTTCTAAAAACCTTTTTTTCAAGAAAAATAGTGAGTCATCTTATATGCTTACATTTTTAAAAAAAATTTGTAAATAGAGTTTTTTTTAGAGATGGTGTTTGACACAATGTTGATTAATGTCAACCTCCAAATGGCAAAGCCATTTTGGGTGAGAGCTTTGCAATTTTAACACGATTAAAGATTTATGACTAGAAAAAAGGGTCAACTTTGGTAATAATATATGTATACTTTTGTAAGAAATCTCACCCAAAGGCCCATTATTTCAGAAATGCCACAACCCTCATGAATTACCCTACACATAAAACCCCCAATGATATAGACAAGCTTCTCATGTTACTATTTGGGGTGCAAGGGAGGGTGCATAGGTAATTTAATCAAAAAGGGTCACATGGATTGTTAGCAATGTGCTATAGTACCTTGGCAACTTCAACACTAATTATTATTATTTTCAGAAATGTTGAAATTTTCAAAATAATAAAAATTCGAGGAATTTTTTTTGTTTTGGTGAAGAAATTCTTTTAGAATATCCTGGAACATTCCATATTTTTAATCTGAAAATTTTCAAAACAGAATAATTATTCAACCCTGAAATGTTGAACTTGCCATGGTACTATTGTAATTGTCTTTCATGGGGTCCCACATTTTGAGGATTGTTGACCAGGTGCTACATAAAACTTCCTTGTGAACTTGGATGAGATGATGCCTAATATTCTACCACGGGCAATAAGCATTCATAAGAATCTCTGAGAGATGATGCTGTTGGAGAGAGTTGATGGGTCCTTGAGAGATGATGGCATTGCATGCCACTTCATTGATGCCATCTATGATCTGTTGTGGTCTCTGTATGGGAACAACAGAATTTGGGGAAAGTTTGTAGCAACTGGTGTGATCCTATCGGATGGAAAGCTTGGAGAGCTCATGCTAAATCTGTGTTTTTTCTCATCTCTATTCTCTCATTGTTCAGTATATGCCATGATACCAGTGCACAATATGCACCCACCACCCAAGCTTCTTCTTCCCCACATTGGCTGGTCAACAATAATAAGAAGAAGAGGAGGAGGAGCTTTGAGAAATGTACCTATTCTTGTCCATTGGAGATTGTCTCTATTGCAGCAGCTCCAGTCTTAATTTGATTTTGAATTGTGCAATTGGCTCAAGTAGCTAAAGTAGAAGCAAAAAACTATGATCAAATTCACAAAAAAATCACACTGTTTTATGCATTAGATCAGCTGATGAAACTGTTGTTGTTACAGCTCATCAACTCTTTCTGGAAGAAAATCATTGCAATCTCTTCCTCTTCTTCTCTAATTCAACTCTTTGATCTTTGTGTCAGACAGAGATTTGTGTTTGGTTTTGATTGAACCCACAAAACCTTTTTTTCCCCCTTGGTGAACGAACACAGAGAAGGAAAGAAAAGAAAGAAAGATGGGTTCCTCCTTCTGCTGCAGCTGCAGGAGGAGGAGGAGGAGGAGGAGGAGGAGGAACAACAAGAGCATGATGATGATGATGGTGTCAATGCAGCTGCTGCTACTGCAGTCACTGGTTTGTTTATCTGCAGCAAAGCAGACTGGGGAACAATCAGCATCATGTCAAGCATGGTTGGTGCAATCCATTCCCACAGACATGCCGGAACTGCCTGCTGTTCCTGGAGTTCTTAGGACTGGAGATGTGCTGCAGTGGCTTGCTGGAAACTCCAGCAAGAGCTTAGATATCACGTCTTATTACTGGGAGCTCCTTGCTCTTCCCAAGAACCCAGCTTCCGGAGACTATGGCTACTCCCAACAACAATTGGATCAGTTTGGAGCTCCTGTTGGTCAAGCTGTTTATGATTCCTTGAAAGCAGCTGCAGATCGAGGTGTTCCCATCAGGTAAGGTAGTAGCTCACAATTAGCATTTGTTGCAAGCATGAGTTTGAAGTTTGAGCCTCTGAGTCTTTTTTTGCAACTGCTTTTGTGCTGCCGTGATTCTCACAATTGGGTGGTGGGTTTCAGAATTGTTCAGGATACAGGATTTTCTCCAGACTTCGATTCAGAGTCTGCAGCCATAGCTGCGGGAAGACCCAATGTGCAAAACCGGACCTTGTATGTAAGTGATTGGTGGGGTGGTGGTGTTCTTCACGCCAAGCTATGGATCTCTAATAAGAAACACGCCTATGTGGGTTCTGCAAACAACGACTGGAAATCCTTGACACAAGTAAGCTCTTGATTCTTCTTTTTCTTCTTTTATGGAAGGGTGCTCTCGCATTGGTGGCAACAACCCAAGACCTCTGGATCTGTTTTTTTGTTGGTGCAAAATTTGGTAGAAGCTTCAGTTAGTACAAGGAAGAATTCTTCAACCCTAAACTTGTTCACCCCCTCTTGCGCCACCCATTTTCTGAATCTGCTGTTGCTGTTGCTGCTGCTGCTGTTACTCCTGGAGTGGAGGTTCTTCTTCCTTCCTCCCTTTGTTTCTTCACAATCAAAGCTGCAAAAGCTATGCTCATGCTCATGCTTACATTTGCTCTCTCTGTCTTCATCTTCACATCTGGACATTGGGATGATGAGAAATCAAATTTGTGCCAAAGCTTGAAATTGTGGAGAAGAAGAAAAGATGGACTTGGTGGGTGACATTCATTGTCTCTGAGGAGTAGATGTTGATTGATCAAGACAAACATGTAGATCCTCCTTACGAGGTTCAATACTCATTAGTTTGTGGGCTCAGACAATTTGAGGGTCAACGAGAAGAAGAAGTGGATGCTATGACAGACAGCAGTGGAGGTGGGGGAGATTGACTGGCTGACTGACTTTACCTTCTTGTTGGCAGGTGAAGGAACTGGGAATCTATTTCACTGATTGTCCTGCTGTAGTCAAGCGGTTGGAGCACTTCTTTGAAAACTACTGGACTCTCACCACATTGAATGCTTCTCTATTCACCAAGACTGTTGATGACACGGAATGGCAGATCAACCGAACTGTACCCTGCTGGTCTCATTTCTTGGAGCCCAAAGATCGCTGCAAGTAAATTCCCTTCTCTCCAATTTGTTTCATCTTTGGTTGTTCTCACAGAGACTGTTGTTGTTATGTTGGTGATGATAGATCGTTCTTGAATGGCTTGTAATCTTTCCGGTGTCGTTGTTGTATGTTGGTGATGATAGTTCTTGAAGGGTTTAAATCTTTCCTTTGTGTTCTACTACTTTGCTGCTAAAACCAGAAGCCAAACAACAAATTATGTGCATCAAATGTACTCTCCAATGTTTACCCTCCAAACATTGAAGAGTACCTACTCAAATGTTTTTCTCTCAATGCTTTTAATGTTGCAGGTCTCCACTACCAGCATATGTGAGCACCCCAAGAGTGCTAGGATATCCATACCTGGCAGACCCAAATTTCTTTTCTGTGGAGTTGAACACACCAGGCTGGCAAGGACATCTAGATGGTCAAGCTGCTGGTGCATCACCAGCTTACATTTCTATGGCTCCTCCTGAGGTTCACAAATTTGAACAATTCCAAACGATTTCAGCTTCCCTTTGTGATTGAAATTCTCCAAATCTGCATAACTTTTTGTTGACATTATTCATGTGAGCCATACCCATTGATGTGTGAACAGATTGCATACTGTTGATGGATGTGTGTGCAGATTGCATACTGTTGATGGATGTGTGTGCAGGTTGCATACCATTGACAGATGCGTGTGCAGGTTGCATACCAATTGACATATGTGGAGATTGCATACCATTGACGTGTGTGCAGATTGCATATCATGACTATCAGACAGACGAGCAGGGATGGGTGGACACAATTCTTTCAGTACCTGTAAATGGAACTGTGAGAATCAACACAATGGACTGGCTTGGTCAATCAGAATACACAAACACCATCGTATTCTGGCCAGCACTGTCATCAGCAATTGCAAAGGTACAGAAATCCATTAGACCCATCCTTGTGCCCTTAAGATTATTCAATTATCAAGCTCACAATTTGCAAGTAGATATGCCTGCCTGCAATGGAACTTGATTTGTGGTTTTTTTGGGAAAAAAACATTTTTTGGCAATTAAAGGTGGTGCTAGCAAAACATGCGACAGTGAAGGTTATTGTGGCACATTGGGCGTATACGATAACTGGAACAGAACAATACCTTCTGTTCCTCAACTATACCAATGCACTTTGCTCATCTTCTATCTACAATGAATGTTCTGGCAAAGTTGAGGTCAAATTCTATGAAGTTCCTGGCTGGCAATCAGTTGGTCCAGCATTGAATGCAACTACTGGAAAACCAACTGGAGCCAAATTTCCCGATTTCACTCGAGTCAATCATGCGAAATATGTGGTGAGCGATGTGAGAGCAAATATTGGAACAAGCAATCTCCTCTGGGATTACTTTTATAACACGGCTGGTGTGAGCTTCGGCACCTATGATCCTAGTATAGTGAAACAGCTTCAAGCAGTGTTTGAGTCTGACTGGAACTCTCCATATGCTGTTCCACTCACATCAACATTCAATGCATAAACTCTATATGGCTTAGCTTGCTGTACATGGGTGATTCATCAGCACTGATAATAGAATCTCTTCATTCTCCTTTTGTAACATGTGGATGTTGTTTGATACTCAACAAAACATGAAATGCTCCTTGGTCTGGACATTGATCATTTGATTGTTGCTACAAATCAATTGAAATTGTGCTGCACCCACAATAAAAAAAAAGTGAAAGAGCTGCCAAAGACACATTGGTCCAGCATCCTTCAATATAATGGGAGGATGTGAACATCGATTTAATGGGGTTGACATAGAATACATAGTAGTTTTCAAATAATGTATCCCGAGAATTTCCACTTTCTATGAACAACTCTTCTTGAAATGTAATCTTCAAGTCAAAAATAGCCCACATGTAATCTCAAAGTCCAAACCTACAAACCTCGGTTGAAATGTCACCTTGAATTTTGCACAATTCTAAGAATAACCCATTGTAAGGTCAGATGTGTTCATGATTCTAAACTCACACATTGGGGTTGTAAAATTTGACCACCATGACAATCTCACAAATTATGATTTTTGATAGTTAAAATCCATGGTTAAAGATTGTTCCACACATTGAACTATAGAAGGTTACACACACATGCATATAGGACTTGATTAATTTTTGCTTAGTTTTTTGGTTGGGGGTCATGATTCCTATGCAACATAGGAGCAATAGCTTGAATTGCTATTGGATATAGTTGTTTGAGGGCATGGTATTGCATGAAATTACAATCTTGTGGGTGAGGTTGGTTTAGTGGATATGGTGATTATATGGTGACTAAATAAAAGGTCATTTGACTTAATGGAGGTGGGGATTTTATTGATTTTAGATCAAATGTTGAATTGGGTATGGAAACGATTTAAACACATCAATGGACATTTAACTTTTGGAGAATTTTCTTCCACTAGATGATTTATAAATCATATGATAATATGATAGCATCATTGTTCGGATACACCAATTTTGTTGAATGCTACATTTGTAAGTTCATGTCCATTGATGTTTGTGCCCTGTTAGTGTATCTACAATCAATTGATCCATTACAACATACATATTGGTTGGTACCATGATTTGAAGTGTTCATATTGTGGAGTGAACAATGGTTTGTGACGCATGATGATTTATTATTGTTAGGCATGAATGGATTAGGTTCCAAGTAATTATTTAGGCATTTATTGGCTCTAGTAAGTTACATATATTAATTTGAGCTTTGCATTATTGTGCACTACCAATGACGATCAACGATTTTAATTTTTTTTTATGTATTCATATATTTATGTCAATGTCAAATTTAATTTTAATTAATATACATTTCATGGACATGAAAAAACACATGTTAATTTGTTTTTTTATATCCATGTTGGTGGATAGGAAAAAAGATTGAGGTAGTTATAAAATGGGAGTAATTATTAGGAAAGGTGGGAAATAGTTCTTACAAAAGTTAATAGGAAAACGAAGTAGGTATGAAATAGTTAGACATGAAAATGAAATAGTTATTTTTGAATTGCCTTTGAAATGGTTTAGGGACAACCATACAATCAGAATGGTCATGTAGAAAAGACATATCAAACTTTATGCAAATAACCCCATATAAACCAATTCCTACGTGTTCATATAAATTTCATTTACTTTTAAGGAAGAAGAAGGGAAGGTTGTTGGTTAGTAAAAAGGGAGCACTAAACTAGTTTAGTATAAGTAATTCCATTGGAATGAAGAGGATAAGTAGAATAAGGGGCAAATACCATGATAATAGGTTCATAAAGGCTATCAACAATCCATGGGCTATGTAAGATGGTGTTCCCAAACATTAGTGACTATTGGGTAGCTTGAAATCATTTACCTAGGCTACTAAACAATTAGAGATATTAGCCCAACAATTGATACAATGAGGAGACATGAGTGAATATGATTAAAATAAGGTAAAATAATTTTGAAGAACCATGTTTAAGGGTGAAAGCAAGATAAAATAAACTCCCCATTTATTTTGGCTATTTAGTTAGATAGTAGGTAAAAAATATATTTGGTAAAAATTTAAACATTAGGGGCTTTTTAAATCAGATTTTTTTTTTCACAAACATCGCATTTTTGGGTTCACCATGCCCTTCATCCTTCTTTTTAACATCTCATAGTGGTATTTTTTCATTACCTTTTGAATTGTAAAAATACTAAAAAAATATGGATTAGATAATGTCACACTTTAAAGGTTTAAGGAAATTTTCAAAAATAAAAGTACACATTAAATGGACATGACAAACTCTATTAAAAAAATATCAACACATGAATATTGATGGCACCAAAATGATTCCTTCATGTAATTTGAAAGAAAACCCGAGAATTTCATTTGTTTATTTTTCAAAGTCCACAAAGTGAGCTGAAATTCATGAATGTAAAAGTACCCTATTAAACAATTGTTAGATCTACTCAAATCTTAAAATTATTAGGAACAATAGCTGAGAACGAATGTGTAAAAAAAATGGTACTTTTTGCTTTTGAAAATAGATCTTGACTTTTGTTTTTTTACCAATATAGCAAAACCATGTTTTGCATTGCAATAGTCACTTTTGTGTTTACTTTATCTTGCTTTCACCATAAAGCTCATGTTATTGTTGAAAGGGAGTTTCAAAAGTTCAAAATAAAGAACTATAGAATATGGAGGAGATTGAGATCATGTCATGACTTGGGTACATTTGCAAAAAATGAGTGATAAATTGTGTGAAATAATTGAATGAAAACAAAGGATTACAAGGGGATTATTCATAGTATTATTTTAATTCAAGCTAGTTCGACAATTAGTCTTCCCAATGATGATAGCAATTTGGTGATAAGCCAAGAAAGCAATAAGGATCACATGTTCAGAAAGCGGAAGCTCCAACTTGGGGGGAATATGCATTTAAACTATGCTTAACATGTTACCACATTTTCAATGTCCCTTAGATTGATTGACTAGCCTTGGAACATTGATAATACATTTGTAGCATGTCATGTGAGTAGTTGGGTAGCATAGTAGCATAGCCATCACACTAATATGTGCCAGATGTTCTAGGGAATGGCATATGGGACAACCTACAATGAGGTACAATAATTAAGAAAAATGGATGTATTCATAACACATTAAGCAAATGTTGTCATGTTGTATGTTGAACCTCATTTGTGTATACCATTGTTGTGATGATATACACAAGTAACTTTAAATCACAAAATGATTCGGGGAACATTTGACCAAATAATTTTGCATTGGGGATTATAACCTTGCAGTGCATGACAATGTTCATTTTCCATTGAACATGTCGAGTTTATCATATGTCATGATGAGCACATTCATTTTTGTTCACATGCTTGTTTTAGTCCTTCAAATGCTTGGAATGAAATGGTGTTAATGAGTGTTATGCATGTAATCGTAAATTGTCATATTTACATTGTGTGAAACTATGTAAGTGTAAATCAGTTGCAAGCCAAATTGTTTTACATGTAGATAATAAAAATTAATTGTTTTGAGGCATGTAAATGTAAAGATTATATACCCTTAGTGACTATGCATATTTATAATTCACATTAGTTAGTTGTGGGAGCATCTCAAAGTTCAATGTTTATTTTTGCAACGAGTTACTTGATTGGCCCTTCACAAAAATAAAATAAAATTTAATACTCCTCAAATAAAAGATTTTATTATCAATATGGTGCTATGGAAGTGCTTCCCTTTAGCCTAGATCTATACAATACAAGAACATGCTTTTGGGCAAATGATATGGGACAAGTTGTGACATTTTTGGGGAATATTTTGGGTGCGCATTCTTGGGTGCATGTCGGGGCATGTTGTCCTACCTCATTGCTCGAATGGAATTTCCATTCTTAATTTTGTTCATCATCAATTTTTGCTTAAGTTTTTATAAAAAACTTGGGTACCTATAGTGATTCACATTAATTAGTTTAATTAGTTATAGTGCAGGAGTGGAACTTTCATGATCAGAAGAATGGTTCAAACAAACAGTTGAGCTCCAAAGTTGTATTCATTTTTCTTCTGAATTTTTGATGAGTTTTGTGCTTAAGGAATTGTAGCTATTCATGTATTCATTTTTCTTCTGAATTTTTGATGAGTTTTGTGCTTAAGGAATTGTAGCTATTCATGTATTATTTTTTCTTCTGAATTTCTGATGAGTTTTCTACATAAGGAATTGCAGCTATTCATGCAATGATTAATTCTTTTGCATTTTCAGACTTGAATCTTACTAATGAATCAAAAAATAATATCTCCAAAATAAAATTTCACTAATAATATATTCACCAAAGTTGAAATCACTAGAAATCAACAATAGGAAATGAATAGATTCACACATAGATCTGTTTGAAGACCAAAAGTTCTTCAAAAGTAATTTTTCGTGCTGCAATTGGTGAGGTTCAAAGTCCCCAAAAGGATGGTTTGAAAAATGAAATGGCAGCTGCTGCATTTGAACTTGTGCAATCTGTGCTACTGTAGCTATTCCTAACTTGCAAAAGTACTTGATTAAATGCAGTACTGGATTCTCTCTGTGACAAGCCTGCTCGGCTTGTGTGCATCAGTGCACTTGTAAAATTGATTGGAATTTTTTTCCTGAACCTATGTACAAATTTCAGATCATTCAAGTGTAGAGTTTCATCAGCAATGTGCTCCTCAGATCTCAATTCATGTACCCAATTAGTTGAAGGTAAATTTGCAGCTGAATCTCATGTCCTAGTATTGAAACAAATTCAAACTTGTCAAAGGTTTGGCAGCTTCTCTGTCCCAATCTTGAAACAATCATTGAAGGTTTGGCAGCGAAATTATTCTCATGTCCTCTTGAAATGAATTCAGGTTGTCATTTAGGGTTTGGCAGCTCAAAAATTTTGTCATGTCCTCTTGAAACGGATTCAGGTTGTTATTTAGAGTTTGGCAGCAAGTTTGATCTGTCCTCTTGAGAGGAAAAAAAAAATTCGATGGAGAATTCAATGGGCGCCTACATTTTGAGGGCTTGGAGAGGGAAGAACTCCAGATGCTGCTGCTGAGGACAAGAGCAAAAAACAAAAAAACACAAGAATTGTAATGTCAGATCATATTGACCAGTCGACTGCTTCTTCTTACTACTGCTCATGGCCACCAACGTCGACGTTCAAGCAAGCAGGAAACGATTGCAAGAAAGGATCAAGACGAAGAAACGATCTGAAAAGAGCTTTTCCGGAGAGGAAAAAAAGAGATCAGCTCACAGTAGAACTCACTTGCAGATTCGAGGTTTGGAAGCCACAAGACTGATAAATTATTCGGCAACTGCAAACTCTGCATTAAACTGGGACGTCGCCTCGACGAAATGATCCTCCTCTCTGCGGGCCGATTCTCTCCATCATCAGTTTCATTGCCCGCGACGTTGCAGCAGGGAGGCTTATAATACGACCTCCCCGTCTCTGGATAGCGGCCATAGAACCGGAAGGCGATTGTGATCCCTAGATCCACAGCCTCTTTAAACAAATTCTGGCAAGCCATCGAAATCTAGATCAGATGCAGCACCTCCTCCTCTTCAAAGCAACGAATTGCGTATAGATAGATAGATCCGGACCACGAGCTTTCCGATCTGCTAATTCAGAACTAGTCTGGAGTGTTTTTTCTTTTTCCCGGTTTTTAGATCCCGAGCGAGCTTCTTGTTCAATCCTCCTCACACGATCGCTTTCCAGGATTCGATCCAGCGCCTCTAGTCCTCTGCAACTGAGCTTTCGGGAAAAAGAACCAGTGTTTCCCCTAGAAAAATGAATGTCGATTAATCATGCTGCACTGCAAACTAGTAACTGAGGAGATCTCCCTCTTTGTAAGCACTACAAACAAGCGACGCAATTCAATTCTACAGTTGCAGACGAGCAGTCACGCGAAACTGATAAATAACTGAAGAAAAGAAAGAACAAACGAGAGAGAGAGAGAGAGAGAGAGAGAGAGAGAGAGAGAGAGAGAGAACAAAACACACACGCACAAACACACGTTCTAAGAAAACCTCGGAAAAAAAAGACTTAGGAAACGAGATCTGAGGTCAAAGGCCTAGCAGCAGCTGCTTGCAACCGAGGGAGTGAAGAAGACCCGCTGCTCGCGCGCGCGCCCGCGTCCGTCTGCCGTCCGTTCGGCTAACAAAGTCAAGCATGAAGCTTGCCTGCCTGCGTGCGGTCCCCACGAAGAAGACGAAGGCCGCGGCTACGAGCGCGGGCTGGCTACGAGCGCGTCAAAAGGCTTCCAATAGCGCAGTCGCAAGCTAGGGAACTCTTGGGGAACGGTGCTATATATATTGAACGCGTTCCAACGGGTTTTGTTTTTTTTTTTTTGGGCTTTATTGGTTTTTTTTAAGGGGCGCTTTGATGGAGGGCCACCACGCGGTTTCCTTGTTTCTTTACAGCGCTGCTTTTTTGCACTCATTCATTCATTCATTGGTTCCAAAATAGACTCCAAGTCTCCGTATTATGGAACGTGCCCTCGGAGTGGGGAGTTCCGGAAGTAAGTGCCCGCCCAAGGTGAGGTGCTTACTTCCAGAACTCCCCCACTCAGAGGGCATTACCGATTGTAAAAGTCGACACGGTTTTATACATATAATTAATTTTTTTCTGGTGATAGCATGGGGTATTGTGGGAGGGGCGGGAAGGGGCAGGGGGAAATGACATGGGGCATTTTGGAAAAAAAAACGTAATGTAATGTAATGTTTGTGTCTTGGACGTCCCATTTTTTGAAATGCCTTGTGAGATTTTATGGTCCGAAAACATAATTCAAAATATTCTACCATACACTGTACACGGCCCAAGATTAGAGATTTTGTAGTAGTGGTATTGTACAACCAAATAAATCCTCAAACCCGTATGTTTTGCCCAAAGTTCCTCCCCTTCTCACCTATGTAGGTGGGCCAAAGGGGCGAGGAGGCACTTCATCATTCCATAGAATCTTCTATTTGGGGGGGGGGGGAGCCTCCATAGTTTCAACTTTTTTTTTTTGGTCATGGCCAATCAAATTGGCTCATTGCAACAAAAAAAAAAGTTGGGCTTGGGCTTATGAGGCACCCCCTCATAAGCCCAAGCCCAACTTTTTTTGAACTAATTAATTTGAAACAGAATAATAAATAGTCATCAGTAGTCATCTTTCTGAAAAGCACAAGCTGTGTACGCGTGCCCTAGAAAAAATCAGTGTTTGTGTAAAAGATGGGCTGCAACAAGGTTTTCTAGACTTCATTCAGACAGGAGCCTAGTATTGCACACGCTCTAGTTCTGGCACAAGGCTAATTACAGAATCTAGTTCTGGCATGAGGCTAATTACAGAATCCAGTTCCACCAATTACGCCAGTTAATTGTCAGTTCCAGCAATTACGCCAGTTAATTGCCAGTTCCAGCAATTACGCCAGTTCCACCATGAGGCCAAAACCTATGGCCCCAACCATACAAAGGAAAAAACTAGACCAAACCCTAAAAACCTGCCACACTTCTGAAGGGTTGCAAATAGTACCTACATGTTGTTCCATTTGCGCCATGTTCCCAATGTGTTTTGCCATCAACTAACTACCTCATGGTTCTTTAATGCTGTTCCCAATGTGTTCCCCACCCCCC
>Ga0116227_10009850_pt1 | contig 17093 bp, 12 predicted proteins | sample S1TSphgellanicum_FD_89693 | JGI IMG/M metagenome (GOLD analysis project Ga0116227, IMG submission 89693) | Host-associated microbial communities from peat moss isolated from Minnesota, USA - S1T2_Fb - Sphagnum magellanicum MG | ecosystem: Host-associated > Plants > Peat moss > Unclassified...
GGGGCTGGCTTCTACAAATGCATCAAATACGGGAGATAGCATAAGCCCTCTTTATGTAGTTTCAGTCTTACCTCCTTAGGAAAATCACATAGTGTACTATTTGTCAATATTGAGAGGGTTGGCACCTATTGTTAGGAATCTTCATTGAAAAGCTCTGTGCTAGATTGTGAAGTGCGGAATGTCGGATTTAAAATTAGGAAATTTAGTGATGAATGCTCAACGAATATCTATGGCGGTGCTTGTGGTTGTGAGCATCGTTGCCACTACATCAGAAAAAAATATTACCTCGGCTCAACAAAATCCAATTCTTGCTAGATTAACGCAGAACTCCCTGAGTCGTACTAATAGGCGCTTTATTACAGAAGCTGCCCAAGGAGGAAGAGCAGAAGTAGATCTGGGACGTTTGGCATCTCAACGGGGGTTGAACAGGGAGGTGAAACAGTATGGAGAGCGAATGGTGCTGGATCATACCCAAGCTAACAATGAACTCAAAGAATTGACTAATCAGAAGGGAATCAATTTACCTCCAGGTATTGGCCAAGAGAATAGTACAGTGAAGGTGAGGTTATCGAAGCTGTATGGTGCAGCTTTTGACGAAGCATACATGAACCAAATGGTGGCAGATCACAATCAAGATGTATCTTTATTTGAACGTCAGTCCCAAAGGGGAGATGATCGGGATTTAAGAGATTGGGTAGCAAAAACTCTGCCGAATATCCAGGAACATCTGCGACTAGCTAATTCAATTACAGGTCATCTTGGGGATAAAAATAGATTGTGAGAATCAACTAATCTTCAACCGTTAGCCAACTTTCCTCCAGATGGGAATAGCGAGTATAAGCATAGAGACCAATGGATACTAAAAAGATGAGCATCCCTTCCAAGCTGATGAGAAATCCAATTCCCCGGCCCTTTCCTATGCTAAAGAATTGCCCAACAGTATGCGCTAGAAAATGATTTTCAACAAAGGAAGGCTCCAGTAATATATCGGCTAATGGACTGGCGCTAATTGTACCTAAAGCACCAGCAAAACCTGTGACAGAGCCAACTAAAGATAATACTCTTCCATGAAAACTAGAATCAACAAAGGTCTGCCAAATAGTTTGGTTAGTCCCAAAGATAAATGGCAAAGTCAAAAACCAGATAAAAACTCCTAAGGAGACCGTCAAGACTGAGGGTTTTAGTCCAACTATGATTAGCCCTACTCCATTGACCGCTGACCAGCCAATGAGAGAAGAAAAAACTCTATTTTGGTTATTCAAAATACTCATAGACAAGCTACCAATAATCATACCTATACCCCCAACGGAAAGTATTATACCCAAAATTTGAGTGGTGGAAAAGGATAAAATTAAAGGGTTGATTAAAACGTCAGTTAGCATATCCACGAAACTATGAAGGCTCATAAGAGCAACTAAGGTAACGAGTCCCGGACTTGAGGAAATTATCTGCCAACCAGCGGCAATTTCTGGGAAAAAAGACTTGGTTTTTTCACTAATATCTGATGATTTCAAACTAGTGTCCGGCTGGGGAATAGTCACAAATAGTATACTTACTAATCCAATGACGTAGCTACCTAAATCCAGCCATAATAAGCTTTCTAAACCTATAACAGAGATCAAAAACCCAGCCATGATGGGAGCCGCAATGCGACTCACTGCCGTACTCAGGTGCAATAGTCCGTTGGCCCGGCTTAGATGTTGCTTAGGTACGAGCATCGGCAGGGCTGCTCCCTTAGCTAAAAAATGAAAGCAGCCACACAGTGAGGTAAAAAATGCTGAAATATAGGTATGCCAAATCTCTAACTGATGGGTCATCAGCATTAGAACTAAGACGAAAGTAATTAGCAATCCACCCAAGTCACTAAAGAAAATAATCCAGCGCCGATTCCAGCGATCGACCAAGGCTCCAATGAAGGGGGTTAGTAGTACCCCTGGTAAGGTAGTGATGAAAAATACTAAACTTAGTTGCGTGACCGCTCCTGTTTGCTGATAAACCCAAACTCCTAATCCAAATCCGGTCAGGGCTGTACCAACCTGGGATAGAGACTGCCCTAGCCAATACAAAATAAAATTGCGAAATGCCCAAGCAGAAGTCAAAAGAGATTGCATTATCAAAATAGATAGAATTAAGTGAAAAATCCAGATTCTTTGTAATCTTTAAACTAGAAGTGGTACGTAGTTTTCTCCCTAAGGGTTGCATGGTCGAACACTTTTCCCGTCTAGAAAAGTTCTCAGGAGAAAAAGTATAACCCCCTAGATTTAGTTATCAAGGTAAGTACTCTGCTCTCTAGGCAGGATCAGGGTTGTTTAAGTGGTTGATTACCTTCCCAACGTGGTAATCGTACCACATTGATAGTATTGAAATTGCCCTATGCCCTATATCTTTACTCTAAAGATATAGGTGTTGCATACGGTAATCTGTCCACAGGTAGGGATTGACAAGTTCGCACTGATTTACTAGCAAATGTCTAAAATATTACTAGATATAGGCATCGATCTATGAAATATTGACCAGTTAACCAAAGCAAATTACATTAAGCTAAGCTGCTGTGGACTGACAAATGCAAGAAATCAAAAAGAGTCGAAAGGTCGAGACTAATGGTGTGCTAATTGCCAATTCTGATAGTTTAATTGCTTTCAACAGTAAAACAGTTTTTACACAGACGACGGGGACTGTTTTCAGCAGTTCGATGGAGTTTCGTCAGGAAACTATTTACTTTGTATTAGTAGACCGCTTTTACGAGGGTAATCCGACTAAACATGAAACTCTCGATCCAGAATCATACGATCCGACCCGGCAACACTGGGAAAAGTATTGGGGTGGTGATTTGCAAGGTATTATTGACAAGCTCGATTACCTACAGGGTATGGGAGTCACAGCTATTTGGTTGTCTCCCCTATTTGAACAAGTGGAAGGTGTGTGGTGTGACATAGCAGCTTATCATGGCTACTGGCCACGGGATTTCAAGCGACTTAATCCACGTTTTCTCAATCAGGGAGATTCCCCCTCTCTAAACTGCTACACAGTATTCGATCGCTTAATTGCCCAAATGCACAATCGGGGCATGAAGTTGATCCTGGATATTGTGTGTAACCACAGTAGCCCCCATATTAACGGTAACAAGGGGGAGGTATACGACGATGGTGTGAAAGTTGCAGACTTCTATAATGATTTTAATCATTGGTACCATCACAACGGCGCAGTTATAGATTGGCACAACGAATGGCAGCAACTTTACTGTGAAATCTATGAGCTAGCAACCTTCAATGAAGAAAATCTCGACTACCGCAATTACATTAAATCGGCAGTTAAAAAGTGGCTAGATAAGGGGGTGGATGCCTTACGAATCGATACAGTTAAACATATGCCTCTGTGGTTTTGGCAGGAATTTGTCAGTGATATTCAGGATTACAAGCCGTCTACATTCATTTTTGGTGAGGTCGGAGCACCGTGTCATCCTTGGGATGGCAAGTCAGCTACATTGGCTAATAAATCAGGAATGTCAATTCTGGATTATTGTCTATGTGAGGCAATTCAGGGAGCATTAGCTAAAAATGCCCCTAGCGGCTTTCACTTAATTGATAATGTATTTGCACACGATTATCACTATAATACTGCCACGGAATTAGTTACCTTCATTGATAATCATGATGTCTGCCGTTTTCAAAGTATTAATCCTGACCCAGAAATTCTCCAGTTAGCAGTAATTTTGATTATGACCTGTCGGGGGATACCCTGTATTACTTACGGTACTGAACAGTACCTCCATAATAATATCAACGGCGGAGAGCTACCTTACAACCGCCCAATGATGGTAACGTGGGACCGTACTACTCAGCTTTATCAGAATTTACAGTTATTATCCAAGTTACGGCGAGTAAACCCTGCGGTATCTTTCGGAAGTCACATAGCAAAGTATATTTCCCCTAATGTCTACTGCTATCTAAGACGTTACCGAGATTCTCGCTGCTTGGTAATCATGAATAAATCTGAAGGTCAGGCAATACTCTCTCTGGAACACACAGATTTACAAGATGGAGAGCATCATTGCCTCATTACTAACCGTCAATTTGTAGTCAAAGATGGCAAGATTCAAAGACTAGAATTGAGTCCAAAACAAGCGATTATCCTGAGTTATGCTGGTGAACATATTCAAGGTAAAACAGTTGTACGAGTACAGGTCAATGGCATAGCTACTAAACTGGGGGAAACTGTAGCTGTAGTTGGGAATTGTCCAGAACTAGGCAGTTGGAACCCTAGCACAGCATACCAACTAGAGTATGTCAATCAAAATACCTGGTTTGGGGAGATTCCCTTCAATGAGAGTGCTGGTAAAAGTATACTGTATAAATATATACTGTTGCGACCAAATTCAACCCCAATGCGAGAAAACTTGGTCAGCCGCCGCTGGACTCTACCAGAATATGGAATCTTAAAATGGTGTGATAGCTGGGTCGATTAACACCTTCCCCATGAGTGCAAAGGCAAGTACTATGGATATAGTCAGGAAAATTAATCGTGAGTTAGCGATCGCTGGACAAATTACCCCAGAACAGCTATAGTAAATCGTTAATGAGGGTTATAAATCTGTCCTCAATCTGTATTTTCCTGACGTAGATCAGCCTGTGGCAAGATGAACAGGAGCAGATGGAGTTTTTAGGATTATATTATATCAATCTCCCTTTCAAAATTGAAGGTATAAATCATCAATCTGCCCTGGGGGTATTCCAAATAATTACGGCGCTACCTAAACCTACACTCATACATTAGATATCTCCGAAAATGAGCCTGAAACCCTGATGCAGCAAGACGCAGATATTAATTATCGGAGATGTCTATTGCCACAACTCCACACGTTCAGCAGCTATCGTATTGTTGTATCAGGGCATTGCCTTTGAAAGTGTATTACAAAGGACGATTAAACTAGGCTCGTTAGGGTAAAATTTGTGTCTATGGATCGGCGCTTAAATAACGTGCTGATCAATTGTTAATCTAACTTGTGCTGATTCTGACTCAAGAGATTGGGGAAGTTTGAGAAAATACCTTACCATCCCTATCAAGCCGTCTCCTTCGATTAGTTAGCATGCCCCTGGCTATTTTCTCTGAGCAAACGACTGTAAGTTCGCTGGGGGATAAAGTGCAGTGGATTATGACCAATAAACCGCAAAAATAATACACAAGCCCAGGAATACCTCCCCTCAGTCACAGCTGCCATAACCTGATGCATTTGTTCAGGTGTGATGAGGCTGTAAGAGTCTTGTTGAGTAGAAGAAACTTGATACTTCATAACTAAACCAAATGTAGTTTGCCTAAAAAGCTAAATCGAACAATTTCCACTTGGTAAATAAACTATTTATTATGTAGGCTTAGGTCTTGGTAATTCATAAATGTTACCACACCGAAACTTCTTAACTTAAGTTCCATGATATACAGAATACTCTTCTTGCTTTGTTATTTTAGCCAAATTGGCACATTTTTTAATATAGGGCTTGCTGAATAAAGCTAGAACCTATTCGGAATCAGGGTTTCAATCGTTTTTAGTCCAAACAGGTGCAAGAATATGGCATTTAGAGACTTAAAATGCTTGCATTTCGGGAAAAAATCGTGGGGTTAATTTGGGGATCAACCTCCAAAGCTCCCATTTTTTGCACCGTGTGGTACCTAGATTCGCAATAGGAGAGTTTTTCAGCAGACCCAATATAAAAAATAGTCTCGGTAAAACCAGATAAAATACTGGCACAAGAGGAGTTTACAAAATAGACAGTTATAACACGCCTCAAGTTTAAACTCTATTGGCGGGGTAGGTGGCATGAGTTTGATTTGCGTCCATCAACCCCTGACATTCAGGGAGTCATTTTTGACTTGGATGGGGTAATTACAGACATAGCTGAATACCACTACCGAGCTTGGCAGAAACTGGCAGATGAACAGGGGATTCCCTTTAATCGGCATAAAAACGAAGCATTGCGTGGACTCTCGCGACGTGCCTCCCTCATGTTGTCGAAGATGCCGCAGCAGGAATAGAGGCAGCCTTGGCAGGTGGAATGTAGACTTTAGGAATTGGTCCACATGAGACAGTTGGTGCTGCCCATCTGGTACTACCTAATTTAGTGGGGATAAATTGGGAACAATTACGTAGTAAATTGAGTTAGGGGCAGGGGAGAGATTTATCTGGCTAAAAACCAAAATCCAAAATCTCTGATCCCCCCTTACCAGCTGTGGCATACAGTCCTAAACTGTAGGTGAGAGTTGAAAGGCAGTAGGGAGAAATTTTGTGAAAAAAGTCTTAGGAATTATTCTTGGCGGTGGTGCAGGTACTCGGCTTTATCCACTTACCAAACTCCGCGCTAAACCAGCGGTACCAGTGGCAGGAAAGTACCGATTGATAGATATCCCTGTCAGTAACTGCATTAATTCAGAAATTTTCAAAATCTACGTCCTCACCCAGTTTAACTCAGCTTCCCTAAATCGCCATATTAGCCGTACATACAACTTTTCTGGCTTCAGTGAAGGTTTTGTGGAGGTACTAGCTGCACAACAAACCCCAGAAAACCCAAACTGGTTCCAAGGTACGGCAGATGCTGTCCGTCAGTACCTATGGCTGCTGCAAGAATGGGATGTCAACGAGTATCTGATCCTTTCAGGAGATCATCTGTACCGGATGGACTACCGCCTATTTATCGAACGCCACAGGGAAACAAATGCTGATATTACTCTTTCTGTGATCCCCATAGATGATCGTCGCGCTTCGGATTTTGGCTTAATGAAAATCAATGAATCTGGTAGGATAGTTGACTTTAGCGAAAAACCCAAGGGTGATGCTTTAGCTAAAATGCGCGTCGATACTACGGTATTGGGATTGACACCAGAACAAGCCAAGTTACAGCCTTATATCGCCTCCATGGGGATCTATATCTTCAAAAAAGAGGTTTTGGTGAAATTGTTGAAAGAATCTTTGGAGAGGACTGATTTCGGCAAAGAAATTATTCCTGATGCTGCCAAGGATTACAACGTTCAGGCTTACCTATTTAATGATTATTGGGAAGATATCGGTACTATCGAAGCTTTCTACCACGCCAATTTAGCCCTGACTCAGCAACCCCAGCCACCCTTCAGCTTCTACGATGAAGAATCACCCATTTATACCCGTCCTCGCTACTTACCACCTACTAAACTTTTAGACTGCCAGATTACGGAGTCAATTATTGGTGAAGGCTGCATTCTTAAACATTGTCGCATCCAACACTCTGTGTTAGGAGTGCGATCGCGGATTGAATCTGGCTGTGTAATCGAAGAGTCCCTGCTGATGGGAGCAGATTTTTACCAAGCCTTCGTAGAACGTCAATGTAGTCTAGAGAAGGGTGATATCCCCGTGGGTATTGGCACAGATACCATCATTCGTGGTGCTATAATTGACAAGAATGCTCGCATTGGTCACAATGTCAAAATTATCAACAAAGATAGCGTGCAAGAAGCCAACCGGGAAAATCAAGGCTTTTACATTCGCAGTGGTATTGTCGTTGTCCTAAAAAATGCAGTAATTCCGGATGGTACTATCATTTAGTCATTAGTCAAAATAATGACAAAAATCCTGATGTTGATTGGTCTTCCTGGCAGCGGTAAATCAACTTTGTCCAAACAATTATTGATGCAAGACCCCCAGAAGCATTTAATTTCTACAGATGCCATCCGGGGTCAACTGTTTGGTTCTGAAGCTACCCAGGGTCCTTGGCTACTGGTTTGGCAGGAAGTAGAACGGCAATTTCAGCAGGCTATTACTGCCAACAGGATAGCTATCTTTGATGCCACCAATGCCCAACGTAGCTATCGTCGGGAGGTTATCACCTTAACCAAAAATCTCGGTTTTACTCAAATCACAGGGTTATGGGTGAGAACTCCAGTATGGCTATGCTTAGCATGGAATAAAAGACGCTCGCGCCAGGTGCCAGAGGCAGTTATTTTGCGAATGCATCGCCAACTGCGGGATGCTCCCCCCAGTCTAGAAGAAGGGCTAGACCAACTAATTTATTTTCTCCCAAGGCAGGAGTACGGGAATTGCACCGGGGGAGTAAGTGAGAACCCCTCTTGATTTAGGGAATTGTTTGTTATTTTTATATCAGAATTCTTTGCTTGGCATTATCCCTGGCAAATAACATATCCTATATCTTGGAAAAAACATAAAAGGAATTTCTCTAGGAGGCTGGTAGATGGCTGCAACCGACTTCAAAGACTATTACGCAATTTTAGGAGTTAGTAAAAGTGCCAGTCCGGAAGAAATTAAACAAGCTTTTCGTAAACTAGCACGCAAATTTCACCCTGATGTCAACCCCAGCAATAAACAAGCTGAGGCCCGGTTCAAGGAAGTTAACGAGGCCTACGAAGTTATATCAGATCCAGATAAACGCAAAAAGTACGACCAATTCGGTCAATACTGGAAACAAGCAGGTGAAGACTTCCCCTCCGGTGGTGTTGGTGTCGATATGGGTGGCTTTGATTTCAGTCAATACGGTAGTTTTGATGAGTTTGTCAATGAGTTACTAGGACGCTTTGGTGGTGCAACTCCGCGTAGTGGAGGACAAAGATACTCTTATAGTACTTCTACTAGCAATAGACCAGGTGGTGGTTTTAGTGGCTTCAATGATTTCGGTTTCCAAGATATGGGAACCACTACCGATGCTCACGCTACGGAAGCTATTATTAGCTTAACTTTTGCCGATGCCTTTGTGGGTGTACAAAAACGCTTCAATTTAGGCAACGAAACTATTGATGTTCGCATTCCCTCTGGAGCTAAACCTGGTACTCGCTTGCGGGTAAAGGGTAAAGGTCAAATTGACCCCACAACTGGACAACGAGGGGACCTATATTTAAAGGTAGAATTACAACCGCATTCCTTTTTTCAATTTGATGGCGATAACCTGGTCTGTGAAGTCCCCATCACACCTGATGAAGCTGCCTTAGGCGCCTCCATTGATGTGCCTACACCCGATGGACCCGTAAATGTTAAACTACCAGCCGGAGTACGCTCTGGCCAATCTTTACGCTTACGTGGCAAGGGTTGGCCTCTAGCAAAGGGGGGACGAGGTGATCAGTTGGTAAAAGTAGCCATTGTCCCCCCCAAAGACCTCAGCCCTCAGGAACGGGAATATTACGAAAAAATCCGGGCTATTCGCAGCTACAACCCACGGATTCACTTGCAGCAAGTCAAGCTGTAAAGGCTGTATCCACCCCTTACTCCTCAGCTGTTGGCTTAATTTGCCGAGACTCCCACCACAAAAACAAAACTATCAATACAACTAGGAGCAGTAGCGCAGCGATCGCAAACTTACCTACCCAGCCGACTAACTGCTCTAGGGAGATGAGGTTACCAGCGATAAACGCTAACGTTACCATCACGCTTGCCCAAGCACTAGCCCCAGCTAGGTTGTAGAGACAAAACTTCCCAAAAGGCATTTCTACGATCCCAGCTAGGGGCGCAGCAAAGAGCCGCATTACTGCTAAAAATCTCCCAAAAAATACAGCTTTACCTACATTTTGACTGAACTGTTGCTTGATACTAAGCAGTCGGACTTCGGAAACCCGCAAGAGTTTACCGACTTTTAGTAGGAAAGACCAACCGCTGATTCGGCCAATCCAATAGCCACACATACCACCAATTACACCACCTGCTACCGCACTGCCCAGAACCAGCCAATAGTTTAACTCATGGCTGCCAGCTAGAAAACCGCCTACTAGAGTTACAGTTTCACCAGGAAGAGGAATACCTAAATTTTCGAGCAAAATTCCTAAAAAAATTGTCCAATAACCGTAGCTACGGGCAAATTCCTGGATGTTCTCTAATGAGAGCAGTTCAAACGACATCCCGCACCGCCATCTTTACAAATTTTTACTTTGTCTTTAATATACATTGCTTTGCTCGTTTTTAGTTGGGATCAATCCCACATTCCGTACTTCCAACTGGCACATTGAATATTAACAAACGCAATCAAGGAATCCTATTTGATTTTTGATGATGAAGGTAGATACAAATCCCACTAATTTAAAATCAATACTCCCACTACAGGAGTTTACTCTATACCATACAATGTTATTTTTCGCAAAAAACTGGAGTTATTTAGAAAAAATTGCTAAAAAATCAAGACATTTCTAAAGAGTCTGTAAAATGTACTTAATGATACCGAAATCTTCAAGCGTATATGCATATTATTAGAGAACGTATTACAAATTATACGCTATTTTACCGAAATATCCGCTAAACTTAATGATTGTAAGCCTTGGAAAATAAAGGTAACATAGCAATTTCGCTCTTGAAGCGGCAATAGCAAGAGTGTTAAAGTTTCATTTTCTTAAGTCTTTCACCTACCCGGTTAAAATTATGACTCTCATACAGGAACGTCAAGTAGTGCTATTCAAACCCCAAGGAAGTATAGACTTGCAGGGTGGCATAGCTTTGAGCCAACAGATAAGTCAGATCAGACCCCAGCCCCACCAGCTATGGGTTATTGATTTGGTAGCGGTGGACTTTATGGATAGTTCTGGGCTAGTTTCTCTCATCCAAGGCCTCAAAGCTGCACGTGAAAGTGGTTGTCGCCTAGTTCTCCGCAACGTCCAAGCACCTGTAAGATTAATTTTAGAACTTACTCAACTGGATACAGTGTTTGAAATTTTAGGTGCTGATGAAGATATATTATCCACCATTAACTAAAACAACCATATTACCTGTCGCCTCCCTGTTGGGCAGGCGACGAGATAATTTGCGTTTAGACTCAGAAATAGACTTAAATTACTTGGTAACTAATGCTGACAATTACCAATTTTGGTAAAACAGTGCGGAGAGTCTAGAAAATATTTTTAAATTTGTTAACTTTAGATTATAAGACTTGGCTTTAGGCGTTCTGGGGTGTGGATAGATTGCCCTTTTCAGACACTGAACGAGGGAAATTAGGTAAGTCAATACCGCTATGAGTTGTGTACCGGGTTTTGATTGCCAAACGGTAACTTACGCTTTGTAGTTCTGCTTGGAGTTGGCGATTTTCGCGTTGCAGCGTTGCCACTTTATCGCGCACAGGAGCCATCCGTTCCTCAAACTTCCGGCGGTAAATTTGTGGTAACTCTTGTACTACCTGCTCCAGCATCCGAGAGCGATCGCTCAGTTCTTGGACTGACTGACGCATCTGGTAGATTTCAGTATCACGAGATGTAATTTGCTCTTGGTAGAATGTCACTTGCTGCTCAACAGCTTGGAGTTGTTCTCGCAAAATTTGTAACTGACTTAGATCAGACTCAGGCTGCGATCGCTGGGGGATAAAACTACTATTACCCTTCACTAGTCGGAAGAGTTCTTGAGATAGCTGTTGTACTAATTGATCGCGGAGTTGCAGTTCTTGGCGTAACTGCGATATTTCCGTAGAGAGGAATTGGATGTTATTGGTGTCAGTTTTGCTCACGGTGGCTTACAGCTTAGTTACAACTGCAATGATACTGCCTTTGGCCAGTACTTATTAATTTAACACATAGCTTAATCAGGAAAACAGAAAAGGGCAAGGGGGATCAAGTGAATTAGGTAAATTCATCCTGCTGGTTTCATTAGTTCCTCCCTAATCACCGGCTTCAGGCAAAAGGAGAAATCCCCATTCCGTGCTATCCTTAGCTCAAATCTAAGATATGAATAGGCACATTTGATTAGCCTAAGTCAGACAGTAGAAAGTAGATGTGTGTGGTGATAGATGTATAGACCGTAGCGAGAGTTAGACTTTGGGTTTTACCTAAGCCTCCTCTGTCCGCAGAATCTCAGGCTTTAAAGCCTGAGATTGTCAAGTCTGAAGCAGGAAATCAAGAAAGGATGTGTGTAACGATTTAAGATCTTAGTTCCTGACTTATCAGGAGTCTGACACCATGCTATTTAAAGACCGAACAGCAGCTGGTCAAATGCTAGCTGAAAGATTGTTGGCTTATACCAGTCGTCCAGATGTGTTAGTTTTGGGATTACCAAGGGGGGGAGTACCCGTTGCTTTTGAAGTGAGCAATGTCATCAATGCCCCCTTAGATGTATTAGTAGTACGCAAACTGGGTGTACCCCATCATGAAGAGCTGGCAATGGGAGGAATCGCTTCTGGTGGTGTACGCATCCTCAATCAACAGATTATCGCCCAGGAAAATATATCCAATGAGGCAATTGCCAGGATCACCCTCCAGCAACAGCGGGAACTAGAGCGTCGGGAACAACTGTATCGAGGTGACAAACCGTTTCCAGATTTACAGGGGAGTACTGTAATTCTCGTAGATGACGGATTAGCTACCGGAGCAACCATCCGGGCAGCAGTTATGGCTGTGCGGAAACAGCAACCGGGAAAGATTGTAGTTGCTGTACCAGTTGCCGCAGCTGAAACCTGTGAGAGGTTAGCAAGATTGGTAGACGAAATCGTCTGCATCAGCACACCCAACCCGTTTTTCAGTGTTGGTATTTGGTATCAAAAATTTCCCCAAACTACTGATGAGGAAGTTTGTGAGCTATTGGCAAAGGCAGCAAATAGTTTACACATATAGGAATGGCAGGGGAGAGATTTATCTGGTGTCCCCTAATCCAAAATCTAAAATTCCTTGTCCCCAGTCCCATTTATTTTACCCCCTGAGCACACAGGATAACTTTTCTAACAAGTCATTTGCTGTGTAAGGTTTTGATAAAACTGCTTGCACTTGGGTAAAAGCTGATGGAGATAACATATCTGTTGAGTTTAGTGCACTACAAGCAATTATCTGCACTTGAGGGTTCATTTTTTGTAAGGTGCGGATGGCATGACTGCCATCCATTTCTGGCATAATCAGATCCATTAAGATAACGCTAATTCTCTCTTTGTATTCGGCATAGAGAGCGATCGCTTCAATACCATTTTTGGCGGTTATGGTCTGATAATTATGGTTTTCTAAGATTAAGGTGGTAATTTCACAAATTGTAGCTTCATCTTCCACAACTAAAATTAGTTCTCCCTGTCCTTGAGGCAATTCTAGCGGCTCTTTGGAGGCGTCTTGAGCTACTTCTAGGGATGGTAAAAACAGCTTAAATTGGCTACCTTTACCAACTTGACTCGAGACATCAACGAACCCGTTGTGGCTTTTAATGATCCCTAAGACTGTTGACAGCCCTAATCCTGTGCCACTACTCATATCTTTGGTAGTAAAAAATGGTTCAAAAATTCTATCTAATATTTCTGGTGACATCCCAATCCCTGTATCAGAGACAGTGATGACAATAGAGGTCCCAACTTTGGCATTTAGATTCATTCGGGTATATGCTTCATCAATGAACAAATTCTTTGCCTCAATTGTGAGAGTACCACCCTCTGGCATGGCATCACGGGCATTTACTACTAGGTTCATCAGTACTTGATGTAGCTGGGTAGCATCTCCAGAAACGGCCCACAGATCTTCTGCTATCTGGGTAGAAAATTGAATAGATTTAGGAAATGTCTGTTTGGCAATTTGAATAATTTCCCCAATCAGGTACTTGACTTGAACTATTGTGAGTTCTCCCTTAAAGCCTCGTGCAAAGGATAATACCTGTTTGACCAAGGCTGCACCATGTTTGGCGTTATTCTCGATGATTGAGAGTAATTGCTGATGACGTTCTTCAAGGGGAGCGGACTTGAGTTTGAGTATTTGAGCCGATGCCATAATTGGAGTTAAGATGTTGTTTAGGTCATGGGCAATTCCCCCAGCCAGGGTACCCAGACTTTCCAGACGCTGGGCACGGAAAAATTCGGATTGGAGTTGTTTCTTCTCGGTAATATCTGTATCTACAGTCAGGATGGATTCGGGTTTACCTACGGCATCACATACTAAAGTCCACCGACTTTCCACGATAACTTCCCGTCCAGATTTGGTGAACTTGTGTAACTCACCTTGCCAGGAACCTAACTCAACCACGGTCTTGACAGCAATCTCTTCCTGGTGAAGGGACGTTTGGGGGTAGAAAAGCTGATTTGGGTTTATGCCAAGAGTTTCTTGGGCTTGCCAGCCATACAAACGCTCTGCACCTTTATTCCAAAACAAAATCTGGTTCTGGAAATCCCGCACGAAGATGGCATCGGTGGTAATGTCGAGTAGATCTGCCTGTTCGCGGATTTTCTCTTCTGCTAGCTTGCGGTCAGCGATGTCCCTGGTGGTGCCAATCATCCGGATTGGCACACCCATTTCATTGTCGTAGACCTGACCTCTACTACTTAGCCAATGTATGCTCCCGTCCGGATGGATAACTCGATAGTCGATAACACATTCGGTTTTTTGCACAATCACCTGCCTCACCTTTCTAATTAAGGCTTCACGGTCTTCTGGGTGGATTAAATCGAGTAAAGCTGGATAGGGTGGACACTTAGATCCGCTGGGTAAACCATACAGTGGTCCCATATTGGCAGACCAAAGAATATCCTGGGTAGGGATGTTCCAGTCCCATATCCCTATTTGGACGGATGTTAAAGCTAAAGTTAGTCGGGCCTCACTCTCGCGCAGGGAGTTTTCTGCATATTTCCAAGCTGTGATATCTTCTGCCACACCTCCGTAAGAATTAACCTTTCCCTGTTCATCGCGGATGACGAAGCCTCGTTCCCAGATCCAGCGGACTGAGCCGTCAGGTTGCAATATTCGATATTCGATGTCAGTTGAATTGCCTTGTTTTTGCTCTTCCAGTGCAGCCATGAGGGGATTGCGGTCTTCTGGATGAATTGTTTCTACCCGGGATGAGCAGCCCCAAATTTTCTCGTATGCTGGATTGACATACAGGTTTTCCCCTGATTCTGGGTCGGTAATCCAAATTAGGGCTTGGCTGTTGTCCGCAAAGTGGCGAAATTTCTCCTCCCTCTCCCGCAGTGCTTGCTCCATTTGCTTGCGGTTGGTAATGTCTATCCCTACTCCTTGGAGTTCTGTCACCTCCCCTCTCTCATGCCTAATTGCGGTAAAGTTCCATTGAAAATAACGCACACCTTCAACTGTCAAGACTCTTTGCTCATCAATACTTAACTGATAGGGTGGTGAGGTAATGGCTGTAATATTTTCGATGATTGCTGGTAGATCCTCTGGATGGAAAAACTCAAACAATAACTGACCATCATGGCAACCTAATGTCTTGCGGGTGGCTGTATTGGCAAAGGTAATTCCTCCCTGTAAATTGATCCGCACGACGAGGTCGATTTGACTTTCGACTAAATCGCGGTAGAGTTTCTCACTGTGTCGGCATTCATTAATTTCCGCTAGAAGTTCAGCTGTGCACACCTGGACTCGTTTTTCCAGAACCTCTTCTGCCTGCTTGCTACCGCTTATATTAGATATCAAACACCGCCAGCCAATGTGCTGACCTTGGCAGTCATTGATGGCAGTAACCTTGATCGTAGCTGGGAAGGGGGGACTATTAGCAGGGTAGAGGGATGTCTCCCATTGCTGTAGGTTATGGAGTTGGCTGATCAATATCTGGCGGTCTTGGAGTGCCACAAACATGGCTAAGGGTTTACCGACTAACAATTTTTGCTCGGTTGAGAGTAGGTTGGTTGCTGCCTGATTAGCCTCCTGAATCACACCTAAGGTATCGATGACTATGTAACCATCCGGTGCAAACTCAAATAAATCCTGGTAACGCTGACGCTCTAATTCAGCAACTTCCTTTGCTGCAATTAGTTTGACTACATCTGTAGTTGTAAATATTCCTAATAGTTTTTCTGCTTCCACTACTAAAATTTGACTTGGAAGGGATAGATTTGAGTAGCTGGGTGCCAAACTATCACTTCGTTTCTGATTTATTAAGACAATAGCATCGGCTACATAACTATCAGGTCTAGTAGTCAAGTATGAACGATCAATAATATGAGCTAAATTAATTAGCTGAATGTTTAATTCCATAATTAATTTCTCAATTTAGATGATCTGATTAATCTGGGGAGAATAAGTCAGGGTGAGTAAAATGCATTTATAGAACTTAATGCGGCTACTAACCCAAGTTGCTAGTTATAAAAAAGTGGCTCTTTTTAAGTACAAAAGATTAAATTTTTGTGCCTAGCAATACGCAAAACTTGGTATTTCGTATCACCTAGATACTATTTAGCGGCACTAACTAGCAACTTGCGTTACTAGTCTACTGATTATAGGCTTTCCTAGTCTAGTGAGGTAGATATACTCCTTAATTCCTAAGGGTTTCAAGACTTTTTAAGTTTGTTTTTAACTATTTTATAGCAGTCTTATATAGTTTTAATAACATAAAAATCAGAAAAATTCGTAAGGATTCAGGTCGAAACTTGAGGAATTAAAGAAGGGGATTGCACCAGGGCTAGCGCACCTTAACAATTATTAACAAAAGGATGAATTTTTGATCTGTTTGTGCCATATGCCTTTGACGCTAAATTAACCGGATTTTAGCTCTTGAATTGTTAAGGTGCGACCGGGTAATTGTTACGTAATTTTTACAATTTTTGGCTCTTCCGTAGCTGTTATATTGAACCATAAATCAAAAGTCACCGCAATAAGAACCGCTTATTGAGAATCAGATCGGCTGAAAGCACTAATAAATAAAGGTTTATGAAATCTTCATAATTTCCCATACATAATCATTGTTTACTACCAAGGCTGATAACCCTCATGTTTTGGTTTATTAGTACAAAAGTATTAATGATAAAGTAAATAGCCTGATTTTTCTCTAAGCCATTGATTTAAAGGGATTCCAGATTTTCTATTGTCAATAAGACCTGCTTGTTGCAGTGACTAAATACGTTCTCAAGAACCCATTTAATTTGAGGCTTGAAATAAATCACAGTTTACTATTTCCAGTCTTCAGCAACAGACGTTTTGTGCAAGTAGCTTGATTTACTCCATTGGCTGTGCAATACTCCTGTGTTAATATCTATATAACGGTATTGTGATCAAATTACCGTATTTTAAATAGGAAACGGATCATGCAGCTACTATGGTTTATCCCAACCCACGGTGACGGGCGCTACCTTGGGACTGCAACAGGCGGACGCGCAGTTAGCTTTCCCTATCTGCGACAAATTGCTCAAGCAGTTGATGACCTTGGTTATACAGGGGCACTACTACCTACAGGACGTTCTTGCGAA
>Ga0116227_10009851_pt1 | contig 17089 bp, 15 predicted proteins | sample S1TSphgellanicum_FD_89693 | JGI IMG/M metagenome (GOLD analysis project Ga0116227, IMG submission 89693) | Host-associated microbial communities from peat moss isolated from Minnesota, USA - S1T2_Fb - Sphagnum magellanicum MG | ecosystem: Host-associated > Plants > Peat moss > Unclassified...
AAGTACCAATACCATCCGCATTAGCGGTATATTCGGGCATTTCGAAGCTCACATGAACGTGGCTCATGGCAGCAAGGTTATAGATCTCATCCGGTTGGGTTTCCTGGATAATGCGGATTAAATTGGTCGAATCGGTCAGATCGCCATAATGCAATTTCAACTTTACACCTTGCTCATGCTGATCCTGGTATAAATGATCAATCCGTTCGGTATTAAATGATGAAGCACGTCTTTTTAAACCATGTACAAAATACCCCTTTTTTAGCAAAAACTCGGCTAAATACGCACCATCTTGTCCGGTAATACCGGTTATTAAAGCTACTTTCATCGTATATCTGTTCTTTTTGTTGTTATGATTTAGCTAAAAAACTTTTGTTTTCAGCACCGTAAACATACGGAAATATTTTTTTCCTTAGAGTCTTGCATCCGCAAACTTACGGTCGATAAATGATTTGGTATCAAATACGATTGCGCCCTTGTCTTTGTACTGCTGATAATTGATGTCTAAAAACTCATCGTGTGCTACAGCAATCACAATGGCTTTATAATCCACATCTGGCAGGGCCTTCTCCAATTTGATCCCGTACTCCTGTTCTACTTCCACTGCATTGGCCCAGGGATCATAAACCTGAACCTGCATGCCATATTGCTGTAATTCGGCATAAATGTCGATCACCCGCGTATTGCGGATATCCGGACAGTTCTCTTTAAAGGCGAAGCCCAGAATTAAAGCTTTGCCCCCCTTAACCAGAGCATCTTTGGCTAGCAGCATTTTGACCACTTTACTGGCCACAAACACGCCCATATTTTCATTGACCCTCCTACCCGATAAAATCACCTGTGGCGTATAACCCAGCAAATTGGATTTATGGGCAAGGTAATAAGGATCTACACCAATGCAATGCCCCCCAACCAATCCTGGTTTGTATTTCAAGAAGTTCCATTTTGTTCCCGCAGCGGCAATGACATCCGAAGTATCGATGTCAAGCTTATCAAAAATGAGTGCAAGCTCGTTGACAAAAGAAATATTGACATCCCTTTGCGCATTTTCGATCGCCTTAGAAGCCTCTGCCACTTTAATGCTTGGCGCTTTGTGTGTACCGGCGGTAATGATACTACCATATAAGTTATCGATCCAATCGGCTACCGCCGGCGTTGAACCTGAGGTCACTTTAATAATTTTGGTCAGCGTATTCACCTTGTCGCCCGGATTGATTCGTTCCGGAGAATAACCGCAATAAAAATCCTCATTGTATTTCAGACCAGAATGCTGCTCCAGAACGGGAACGCAATCTTCTTCGGTACAACCTGGATAAACGGTCGATTCATAAATGACAATATCCTTTTTGGACAGGTAACCGGCCAGCATTTTTGAAGCAGCCAATAGCGGACGTAAATCCGGCGCCTTAAACTGGTCGACCGGCGTAGGCACCGTTACAATGTAAACATTGCAATCCTGCAGCAAATCGGGATTGGACGACAAAGTCAGTCCATTTCCCAAAACCTGTTGCAAGGCATCCAGATCCGCTTCTTTAGTCAGGTCTTTTTTGGCCAGCAAGTCCTCCACCCGGCTTTCATTGATATCAAATCCCAAAACCTGGTATCGTTTGGCAAATTCTATGGCTAAAGGTAGTCCAACGTACCCCAATCCAACAATGGCAATGTATGGTTTATTTGCTGCTGACATACCTGCAAACATACGGATTTACAGTTGTCTATGAAAAACGAACACTTAAACGGCAATGCTACATTTAGCTCAAAGCCGATAATATTTCTGCAATAGAAAATTCAGCACCACAAACAAATTCATCTGCAGCACCGTAATAAATGGTAAGTTTGTCGCCGTCAACCACATGACCATTGGTAAAAACTACCTGCCCAAAAAAACCCTTCAATTCATATGCTGCAGTAGGTACCATAATCGGATCCGCTGTTCTGGCCAACACCACAGTTGGATCGTTCAAATCAAGCAGGAAGGCACCCAGGCAATACCGATGTTCGGCATTGGCACCATGGTAGATTTCTAACCAGCCTTTTTCCGTTTTAATGGGCGCTGCTCCAGCTCCTACTCTCTTGCTATCCCAACTTCCTTTACGCGTCTGGATGATGCACTTGTGCCTACCCCAGTGGATGCCATCCGGTGATTCGGCAATCCAGATGTAGTTACCCCCCAGATCAACACTACTTGGGCGGTGCAGGGCATAAAATTTACCATTGATTTTTTCTTCAAATATGGCACAGTCCTTATTGTGCGGCGGGATAATCATGCCTTCCGATTCAAAATTCTTCCAGTCTTTGGTGGTGCGTAAACCAACACCTACACCCTGATCAGAAACAGCAGTATAACTGAGGTAATATGTTCCATCCAATAAAGCCACCCGGCAATCTTCTATACCGAATGCTTCCTCATGGGTTTCCCCCTGTAGCAGGGGATAACCTTCGGGTTGATAAAATTCAATGCCATCATCACTGCAAAGCAGGCGCAAATGAGACAAAGTAGTTAAGTAATCCAAACCTCTATAATTGATTACCCTTGAGTCGGAGGCATTCAGCTCCGGATCATTGATCGGAATTTCCAGAATTTCAATCTCCTTATTTTTAAATATAGGAAAAGATATCAGCCCTTCCTGCTGGACTGGCCTTTCTGCTACACGTATCAGTAACCAGATCTTGCCCTGAAAGCTAAAAACTCCAGGATTCAACAAACAGGCAATCTGTAGTTCCGAACTACTAGACTGCAGATCATCGGGAGATAATAAAGGATTCTCTGTAAATCGCTTAGCGAGATCTTTGAACATATTTTACTTTTTTAAAGGTTAAAACCTTTGTTCTATGTCATAACAACACCTAATGAAAATCAATTGTTCAATAAACTTTATAGCTTTGTGTAAACTAATGACATAAAAAAGCGAACCATGACTTATCAGGAAAAATTAAGCAAAATACGCGAACAAATGAAAGCCGATCAGGTACAGGCTTACATTATCCCTTCCGCAGATCCGCATATTAGCGAGTACTTACCTAAACATTATAAATGTATTCCCTTTGCTTCTGGTTTTACAGGTTCTGCTGGAACTTTGGTGATCACAGCTGATTTCGCCGGACTTTGGACAGACTTTCGCTATTTTGAACAGGCAGAGGAACAACTTTCCGGAAGCGGTTTTGAACTCGTGAAACAGAAAGTTCAACATGCACCAGAATACATACAATGGCTTCAAGAAAGACTGGAAGAAGGCGCAATTGTAGCCAGCAACGAAAAGTTATTATCGATTTTACTCGGAGACCTGCTTACCCAGCAACTGGGCATAAAAAACATCAAACTGGCAAACAAGGATTATCTTGACCCAATCTGGGAAAACAGGCCATCCTTACCTGTTGAGCCGGCCTATTTAATTGAAGACGCCCACATTGGCCAAGCTGTAAACAGCAAAATTGCTGAAGTCAGAGCCGTCCTGCAAAAACAAGGTGCAGCCTACCACCTGATCTCCTCTTTGGATGATATGGCCTGGCTGTTCAACATCCGTGGAAAAGACGTCAGTTACAATCCCGTAGTATTGAGCTTTGCCCTGATCAGTCAGGATCATGCCAAACTATTCGTTACCCCCGATAAATTGGATACTGCAGCTAAAGAACTTTTATTAAAGAGTGGTGTCGAGGTTTTTGCTTATGAGGAGATCGAAACCGCATTGCAACGCATCCCAAAAAATAGCAGCATCCTGATCGATCCCAAACGCAATTGTTTTGCTTTCAGCAAACTGATCCCAGCATCGGTTAAAGTAATTAAGGAAACCAACCCTACCACCAATTTAAAAGCAGTTAAAAATGAAACAGAGCTGAACAATACCCGTACAGCCATGCTCAAGGATGGTGTGGCCATCACCCGTTTCTTAAAATGGCTATCGGAGCATATTGGCAAAACCACCATTACCGAATTGTCTGCAGCGGCTGAGTTACGGAAATTTAGAGCGGAACAGGAAGGTTTTGTTGGCGACAGCTTTACCACCATCAGTGCTTATAAAGCACATGGTGCCCTACCGCATTATGGAGCCTCTGAAGAAAGCAACGTTGAAGTAAAAGCAGAAGGATTATTCCTGGTAGATTCTGGAGGTCAGTATTTTTACGGTACCACAGACATTACCCGCACCATCCCAATGGGAAACAATACAGAAGAGGAAAAAACTGACTATACACTGGTCTTAAAAGGAATGATTGACGGCTGTAAAGTCCGCTTTCCAAAAGGCACTTGTGGTTATCAAATTGATGCGATTACCCGCAAGCCGTTATGGGATTACGCCATTAACTATGGCCACGGAACAGGTCATGGTGTAGGTTACTTCTTAAATGTTCATGAAGGCCCTCAGGTATTCAATGCAACGGCTACACCTGTTGCCATCGAACTTGGCATGATTACTTCTGTAGAGCCCGGAGTTTATCGCTCTGGCAAACATGGTATCCGTATAGAAAACCTGGTAACCACCATAAAGGATGTAAGCAATGAGTTTAATGAATTCTATGCTTTCGAGACCTTGACCATTGCACCAATCAGTACCAAGATTGTTAAAAAAGAGCTGTTGGAGCAATCACAAATCGACTGGTTAAACGGTTATAATGCTATGGTATTTGAAAAGTTAAGCCCCTTGTTGAATCCAGAAGAAGCGGCTTGGTTGAAAATGGAAACGAAAGCGATATAATTATTCTTCAGATTCTACTAAAAAGACGGGTATATTGTTCAAAGCCTGCATGATTTCGCGCTGAAGAAGCTGCGAACGAACGCTAGGACTTTTCACAACATACCCGTATTTTTGTTGAGATTAAGTACTATTGCAGGGTGTAATACTAACAAAAAAACCTGATCTATTAAGACAAGGCCTAGGCGCTGCAACCGCAGGGCAGCAGATGCCAGACTTCGAATAATAGATCAGGTTTTTTTGTAAAAGGAGCGTTATTCCGGACCAATAGATCGGTCTAAATGCACATATCCCCCATCTACATAAACCAATTGTCCAGTAGTATGGCTAGAGACCTCAGAAAGTAAAAACACCGTAGCATTTGCCAATTCTTCTGCAGTCGTCATGCGTTGTTCAAAAGGAATTTTTGCTTTAATCGAAGCCAGCTTTTCTTCAGAATTTGGAATTGAGTTGATCCAGTTTTGGTATAAAGGGGTGTAACACTCCGCTACAATTACGGAATTTACACGGATGCCGTATGGCAAAAGCTCTACCGCCCATTCCCTGGTCATCGCATTTCTAGCACCATTTGAAGCCGCATAAGCAGAAGTACCACCTTGTCCGGTATCTGCTACTTTAGAGCTGATGTTGACAATTGAACCTTTAGATTTTTTAAGTGCAGGCAGTGCATAATGCGCCATCATATAATAATGGATCACGTTTTTATGCAAACTGGCTACGAAACGGTCATAATCGCCGCTTTCCAGTCCAACACCATCATTAACCCCGGCATTATTGATCAATCCGTCAATCCTGCCATACTTTTCCAGTACCAGGTTCACGGCTTTTTCACTTTCCTTAGGATCGGTCAGCTCTGCTGCTACCTGAAAAGCCTGACCACCATTGGCAATCACCTCATCGGCTACCTTTTGATTATCGGCAGCATTTCGCCCGACGATCACCGGAATTGCCCCCTCTTTTGCCAAGACCTGAACGATGCCTTCGCCAATTCCTTTTGCACCACCGGTAACAATTACGACCTTATCTTTTAATCTCAGATCCATATTTTTGTATTGCTTAAATTAAATTGTAAAAGTTAATCGCATTACCACCCCAAAATAAATCGCGTTCATTTGCAGAAAGCGTTTTGGTATATTCCTCAACAAGATTGACTACAGCTGCATAGCTGCCTGCAGCCAGGCAAACCGGCCAGTCAGAACCATACATGACACGTTTTGCACCAAACGCTTCAAAGACTACATCTAGGTAAGCTGTAAAATCTCCCGACTTCCAGTTGGACCAATCAGCTTCAGTAATCATTCCGGAAACCTTACAGTATACATTTTCCAATGTGCCAAGCGCTTGAATATCTTGTTGCCAATCCTTGATGTTCTGGTTTTTGATATCCGGCTTGGCGATGTGATCCAGCACAAACTTCTGATTCGGAAACTTTGTCGCCAGTTCAGTAGCAAACTTCAGCTGATCTGGAAAAATCAGGATGTCATAGGTATAACCAAATGGCTGTAAAGCCTGAATCCCATTTAAAAATGCAGATTTCAGCATCAGTGCCCGATCGGCTTCCCCTTGCAGGATGTGCCGAAAACCTTTTAATTTATTAAAAGTACCCCAGGCAGCAAGCTGATCGCTGATGTTTTCTGCCTGCAGATCTACCCAGCCCACAACACCCTTGACGAAATCGTAGGCATCTGCATTGGTCAGTTGAAAAAGGTTCTCTGCGTTTGATTGATCAGATTGTACCACCACACAGCCGTCAAATTGGTGTTCTTGCAGTAAGGGAAATAAATCTTCGGGTAAATAGTCCTTGCGCAAAACAGCCATATCTTCCGAGATCCAGCTGTCCCTTACTGCATCATAGACCCAGAAATGCTGGTGAGCATCAATTTTTAACATAGCCTTTCACCTGTTGCTTAGAAGTACCCAAACCCTCAATACCAAGCTCTACAACATCACCATGTTTGAGATACACAGGCGGTTTGAAACCCAGACCAACACCAGCTGGTGTACCTGTAGAGATCACATCTCCAGGCAACAATGTCATAAACTGACTTACATAAGCAATGACAAAAGGCACATTAAAAATAAAATTAGATGTATTTCCATCCTGCATCTTTTCACCATTTACAGTTAACCAAAGACGGAGGTTGTTCACATCTTTAATTTCATCTTGTGTAGCCAGGAATGGGCCTAAGGGCGCAAAGGTATCGCAACCTTTACCTTTATCCCAGGTACCATTTCTTTCGATCTGGAACTCCCGCTCAGACACATCATTGTGCAATACATAACCAGCAACATAGTCTAAAGCCTCAGCTTCGTCAAGATAAGAAGCCTTGCGACCAATAACTACAGCCAGCTCAACCTCCCAATCGGTTTTTACAGAATTTTTAGGAATGGTAATGTCATCATTCGGACCAACCAGTGCTGTAGTTGATTTCATAAAAATCACAGGCTCTGGTGGTATGGGGACTCCGGTTTCGCGGGCATGATCCGCATAATTTAAACCAATACACACAATTTTTGAAGGACGTGCAATTGGCGAACCCAATCTTGTTCCAGCTGGAACCACCGGAAGATTACCTTCATTTGCTTTCACATATTCTTCCAGTCGAACAAGACCATCATTGTGAAAAAACTGCTCGTTATAATCACCACCAAAGGACGAAGTATCGTACCAGGTATCATTAATTATTACGCCGATTTTTTCCTGATCGGCTGTTCCCCATCTGATTAATTTCATCTATTTATAATTTGTTATCATTTGTAAGCAAGCTGCTGTGATTTTGTAGTTTGAAAATCAAAATAGCCTCATTGCTAAATATATTTTGCCTGAAAGTAACAATTATTTTCTAAGAAAACTAGTTGTTTAGCTTGATAAAACCTCCGTCTAGTGGATAATCATTTCCCGTCACAAAACCAGCTTCATCAGAACACAGGTAAAGTGCAAGCGAAGCCACCTCTTCTGGTTTACCCATCCTGCCTATAGGTTGACTTTTTGATAATTTTTCAAAAATCTCCGCTTCTTGTCCGCCATAATTTTTAGCGATAAAGCCATCTACAAAAGGGGTATGTACCCTTGCTGGGGAAATGCTGTTGCACCTGATGCCATCCGCCATGTAATCTCTGGCCATAGACATGGTCATGGCATAGATTGCCCCTTTACTCATTGAATAGGCAAAGCGGTCTGCAATTCCAACTACAGCTGCAATAGAAGCCATATTCAAAACTACTGCAGAACGGCTATTTTTCAATGACGGAATCGCAGCGTGCAAACAATTGTAAGCGCCTTTAACATTTACATTGAATACTTTAACAAAATCTTCTTCACTGGTATTTTCTACTTTACCGACATGTGCAATTCCAGCATTATTTACCAGGATGTCAATCGCCCCGATTTGATCAAATACGGATATTACGGTAGCCTGATTGCTGACATCGCAACCATAGGCCGTTGCTATACCACCTGCTGCTTTAATTTCCTCTACAGCCTGTGCAGCCGCTTCAGCATTCAACTCAATAATGTTGACATGAGCACCTTGTTTCGCAAAAAGCAAGGAAATTGCTTTTCCTATACCGCTACCACCCCCTGTAATAATTGCTGACTTTCCTTTTAAACTAAACATGATATATAATTATAATGAAACACCTCTTTTCCATGGAATAAAGTCGTCCTGATTCAACAAAACAGCTTTAGGTGTAATTTCACCACTCGCAGCCTTAATGCAATATTCCAGAATTTCAGTTCCCATCTCTTCAATCGTTTTTTCGCCTCTGATGATCGCACCCGTATCAATATCAATAATATCGCCCATTCTACTCGCCAATGCTGTATTTGTCGCAATTTTGATAACCGGACAAACCGGGTTTCCTGTTGGCGTACCCAAACCTGTGGTAAATAAAATCAGCGTAGCACCACTTGCCGCCTTTCCCGTAGTAGCTTCCACGTCGTTACCCGGCGTACAAACCAAACTTAAGCCCGGTTTAGTTGCAGGTTCCGTATAATCCAATACGTCAACCACCGGAGATGTTCCTGCCTTTTTCGCAGCTCCGGTGCTTTTAATCGCATCGGTGATCAAACCATCTTTGATATTACCTGGCGAAGGATTCATATGGAAACCAGAGCCTACTGCATGCGCCCGTGCATCATATTCCTGCATCAAGGTAATAAATTTTTCGGCAGTTGCCTGATCCTGACAACGGTCGATAATATTTTGTTCCGCACCACACAACTCTGGAAACTCAGCCAATAAGACTTTGGCGCCTAAGGCAACCAATAAGTCGGAGGCATAGCCCACTGCTGGATTGGCCGAAATCCCACTAAATCCATCACTGCCACCACATTTTACACCCACACACAATTCACTTAAAGGCGCTGGTTTTCTTTCAATCTTATTGATTTCCTCTAAGCCGACAAAGGTTTGAAGGATCGCGTCTTTTATCAACTGCTCTTCACTCTGGCTTTGCTGTTGTTCAAAAATAAGCACTTTTTTTCCGAACGAAGGGTTGCGGGCCTTGATGTCATCCAATAGGTTTTGCGTTTGCAAATGCTGGCACCCTAAACTCAATACAGTAATACCGGCAACATTAGGATGATCGGCATAAGCAGCCAATAACTTGCTCAGCATGTCCGAATCCTGCCTGGTACCGCCACAACCACCCTGATGATTCAGGAATTTGATGCCATCAACATGTTTAAATACCCGGTGCTTGGTCAGATCTGCAGCGGCAATCGTATCAATTTTAAATGAAGAAATTGATTCTCCTGCTTTAAAGGCCTCTAGCAATTCAGCAGTATACTGTTTGTATTTATTGGTTACGTTGTAACCTAAAGTGTTGTGCAAAGATTCTTTAATCACATCCAGATTCCTGTTTTCGCAGAATACGGTAGGCACAAAGAGCCAGTAATTGGCTGTTCCAACCTTACCATCCGCACGGTGATAGCCGTTAAAGGTCCGGTCCTTGAAAGCACTCACATCAGGTGACGTCCATTGATAATTCAGATTGCGATAAGCATATTCCTGAGAAGCATGATGTACATTATCTGTAGTCATCAAGCCTCCCTGAGGAATAAATGCTGTCGCTTTACCAACCAGCACACCATACATGATCACTTCCTCGCCTATATTCAAATTGTTAATGAAAAATTTATGCTTGGCAGGAATGTCATCTTGTAAGGAAATCTCATCGTAATTCCAGGAAATGACCTTCCCCTTAGGCAAATCCTGTAAAGCCACCAAAACATTGTCGTCTGGGTGGATTTGTAAAAAACTTTTATTTGTTAATACTGACATTAGGCTTTTAACTCAAATATTCTATTCATCATGATCCATTTCTCTCCCGGTTTAGCTCCGGGTAAGGACTGCTGGTATTTCCACATCAGCTGCTCCCATTCCTGCACTTTTTCATTAGCGGCATCTGCTACAGATTTTTGTTCAAAACTAAACATATCGTTCACTTCCATAATCATGAACAAACGATTTCCCGTCCTATAAATCTCCATCGCCAAAATACCCGAGTTTTGAATACTCGCTTCAATCTCCGGCCAGACCTGCTCGTGCATCAGTTCATATTCTTTAATGAGCTGAGGGTCATCAACCAGATCAAGTGCTAAACAATATCTATTCATCTTCCTTTTATCCAATTTAACAGGCTGTTTTGATCACTTTATGTCCACTAATTCCAAAATAGAATACCACAGCAAAACAGATCAAAGGAACAACATAACCCATCTGAATGTTCTCTGTAATGTCACTGATATAACCCATCACCGGGGGTAAAACAGCACCACCTACAATGGACATAATGATTAAACTACTTCCAAATTTGGTATCCTTACCCAGGCCTTTAATACCTAAAGAAAAAATGGTCGGGAACATGATGGACATGAAAAAGGCGATGCCAATCACCGAAAACAAAGCCAGGATACCACTTGCCATAATCGCGACAATGCACAAAAGAACATTGATTAAGGCATAAATGACCAACAGCAATTCTGCTTTAATGTATCTCATGAGGAACGTGCCTACGATACGACCAATTAAAAAAGCCAATCCCATGCCATATCCTGCATATTTAGCCGCTGTTTGCTGGTCTATTCCTGCCGCCTTAGTGGCATAGAGTATAAAAAAGCTAAACACACAAACTTGTGCCCCCACATAAAAGAACTGCGCTGCGACAGCCCAGCTTAAATGAGAGTGCTTTAAAGCATGTAATATGCCAGTTTTATCCCCCTCCTTTTCTTCAATTCCGGTAATTTCAGGCAATTTTAGAAAAATAAAAATAACCGCAATAACGAGAATGATGCTCCCTAAAATTAAATAAGGTGTTTTGACCGAGGAAGCTTCCGAAGCCAAAGCCAATTCCCTTGCGCTATCGGTCATTTTACTCAGTTCTTCGTCAGAAAGGCCTTTAATCAAAATGATTTTTGCCCCAATGATTGGAGCAAGCGTTGCCGCCAGACCATTAAATGATTGAGCAAAATTGAGCCGAAAAGTAGCCCCTTCTGGCGGGCCCAGTAAGGAAGCATATGGGTTAGCCGCTGTTTCCAGTATGGTCAAACCACAGGCAATGATAAACAGGGCAGTCAGGAAAAAAGCATACATCTGGGTATTGGCTGCTGGAATAAATAAAAAAGATCCCAATGCAAACAAAGCCAGACCGATAATGATGCCTGTTTTATATCCGTATTTCTTCAACACAAACCCGGCGGGCAATGCCATTACGAAATATGCAATAAATACAGCTGAATCCACTAGCGAAGCCTGTAGGGTGCTTAAACTAAAAGAGCGTTTTAAATGTGGAATCAGGATTGGATCCAGGTTGTGTACAAAGCCCCACATAAAAAATAGCGAGGTGATCATGATGAAAGGAAACAGGTAATTACTTTTACTCATTTGGTTCAATATTTGGTTTATCCAAAGGACGCGAATTATAGCGCAATTTATTTTATGATTTTATCATATGATTAAGCAATTTTTACATAAAATGATAAAATGACCCTGCTTTACTAAAGCTTCATAATTTATGCTGACAAAACACAAAGGCCCCAGGCCTAGTCAGCTCAGGTAATCAACAAAAAACACAATGTATAAAAAAAGCTCCGGTCACACCGAAGCTCTATATCATAAAACAAACTTTTCAGCCTTCTTCAAAGCAAAAATTTTTCAGCCTTTGAGGAAAAGCTTAATTTTTGACAATTTTGAGTAAATATGCGCCATACCCACTCTTCAACAATGGTGTCGCTGCATTTTTCAGCTGTTCCTTATCAATGAATCCCATCCTATAAGCCACTTCTTCGATACACCCAATCTTCAAGCCCTGACGCTCTTCAATAACCTGTACAAACTGCCCTGCCTGCATTAAAGAAGCAAAAGTACCCGTATCCAACCAGGCTGTTCCCCTGCTCAGCACGCCCACCTTTAACCTGCCTTGCTCCAGATACACCTTATTGACGTCTGTAATCTCATATTCACCCCTAACAGAGGGTTTAATATTCTTAGCAATTTCAACTACACTATTGTCGTAAAAATACAAACCTGGTACGGCGTAATCAGATTTAGGGGATATCGGTTTCTCCTCAATAGAAATCGCATTATTGTCTTCATCAAATTCAACCACACCATAACGCTCCGGATCAGATACCCGATAAGCAAATACCACACCACCATCCGGATCTGCACTGGATTGTAATAACTTTGCCATGCCATCACCATAAAAAATGTTGTCTCCCAATACCAAGGCTACTTTATCCTTACCGATAAAATCGGCACCGATTACAAAAGCCTGGGCAAGTCCATTGGGTTGCTCCTGTACGGCATAAGAAAACTTACAACCTAGAGCACTTCCATCGCCGAGCAACTTCTCAAAGTTTGGCAGATCATGGGGTGTAGAAATAATGAGCACCTCTTTGATCCCTGCCAGCATTAAAATGGACAATGGGTAATAAATCATCGGTTTATCATAAACAGGCATCATTTGCTTGCTCATCACCAACGTTAAGGGGTGCAGCCTCGTACCACTACCTCCTGCTAAAATTATTCCTTTCAATTGAAATCGTTTTATTGTATAATCATTTATGGAGTGTATCCCCATTCGAAGATACAGTATTTTCCAACTCTGCAAACCAATCCGCACCATATTTTCTAATCAGTGGCCCTTTCAGGAACTGATATACCGGAACTTTAAGCTCACGACCAAAAGAGCAGGCATCATGGCAAATGTGCCATCTGTCATAATTCAGCACCTCAAATTCAGGATATTGGGTGATACGAATTGGGTACAGATGGCAGGAAATGGGTTTCTGCCATTCCACTAAGCCTTGCTCATAGCCTTTTTCAATACCACATTTGGTGATGCCATTTTCAAAGGTTACATAAGCACATTCTTTATGCCCATCGACACAAGGTGTAGTCAAATCACCGTCGGCATCCACCACAGAGGTCCCCTGTTGCTCAATGGCCTCAATTCCTTTGGCTTCAAGCAGGTGTTTGATTTTTGGATAAATATCCTTTAAAATAGCGGTTTCAGCTACATCTAGTGGGGCACCCGCATCACCTTCCACACAACAAATTCCCTTACACTTATTCAGGTTACAGACAAAATTTTCTGTAATGACATCCTCATGAACCAATGTATTTTGTACTTCTATCATTTTTTTATTGAACTATAGCCAATGGATATTTCAATCCATCAGCCGATTTAATTTCCATGGTCACCGCGCCAACAATAATTTCGACCTGTGCTTTTACCGGTACCCGGTTACCATCATCGGTTACCCAAAGATACAAGCGACTGTCTTTTCTAAAGATCCGTCCGGGTTTGATTGAAGGGCTGAACTTCAAACATTTGACTTTACCAAGTTTGGTTTTGATCACTTCGCGACCTACAAACTGTATTTCCAACTGGCTGACTTCATCGCCTAAAAAATAGTTCAGTTTAACAAAGTCACCGATCTTCATTTTAGAGATGTCCAGGCTCCGCGCAAAATAGTAAGCAGAGACCAGATCAAAAGTTTGTGTGGTTGGGGTCACAAAAGTACCTTTAGTAGCAACTACCTTTTTATCGTCCTGGTGAAAACGAGCCTTATCTTGCCGCCGGTATCCCCCTTCTCTAATGTTCTCCTGATAAAAATAAGGTTTAAGATCATCCTTATCGATATAAGAATCATAATGGTCCCTGATTTTATAAAAGATATCAAATGTTCCCGAAGTCTCTCCGTCAACCAGTAATTTATAGCTTGGTTTACCGTCGAATTTCAAATCAGAATCCTCAACCTTTATTGTCCCTTCAGCAGCGGTAATGAACCCATACTTCAATTTATACTTTAGTACTTCACCAGCTTGAAACACCGGCTCCTTAACAAACGACAGTTCCTGCGCCAATGCATTTAAGCTTAGGAATGCAAAAACAATGAACAACGATCTTCTCATACCCTAAGTTAAATAATATCTTCTATTAATCTTTACGCTTGTATACCGGTACAGTAGAACAAGGCTCCCCATACATAATACTCTTCACAACCGGAGTCAGCAAATTGGTCACCTCTACATAAGCAGATACTGGCACCTCAATATCAGCACAACCTTTAATGACTACACGTTCATTGGCAAATGTGCTCAAATCAATTTTTGCCAGCGCTTTGCTAAACAAAACGGCCTCCAAAGTCTCCAGACTGCCAAAAACGACTTCATTGGCAAAAGGTTTCATCCTGTTAGCCAATAACATGTATGCCCAGGTAGGTACGATCGCATCTGCACTACAGATGATCGCCACATTCTTAGCCGCATAAGCCGACCAATCATGCGTCTTGATAAACTCCCTGAAGTCTTTTTCCCTAAGCATCAAACCATGAAAAAGATTTTCCTTAATATCGTAAACGATTCTTTCACCCTGATCAAAATAGTCTTCAAGATTTAAGGTAATTAATCCACTTGCGGCTACTTTATTTACAAAATTTTCCTGAATATCCATTTGCTCTTAAAATAAAAAACCGGAAGTAGAAACTACTTCCGGTTACAAAATTACGTAAAATAAGATTAATAGAATTTCACCCTATTGTCTTTTATGTTAGCCTTATCCTGCAAAGCCTGGAAAGCCCCCCCTAAAGAACGTTGTGCAGCTAGCTGCATCATACCTTCTTTTTGCTTGTAAGTATTAGCCAAAGGTGCAGGATTGGTAAATCCATCAACAACAAAAGCATAAACACCTTGCTCACCATCCACTGGTTTAGACAATTTACCTGGTTGGGAACCAAAAACAGCTCCAACCAATTTATTTTCCTGCGCTGCCCCCGGTATAATTGGATTTGCAAATACTATGTTTTCAACTGGCAATACCTGTTTACCTAATTTTTGAGCAACCTGATCAATTTTTGAAGCACCTTGCAATGCAGCATTCATTTTCTCGGTCAGCATTTTTGCCTTTACCGCCCTGCGAACCATTGGCTCAATATCTTTCTTCACTGCATCCAAAGGAAGTGTTCCTTTTGGTTTCACATCAACCAAATGGGCAACTACATAGGCATTATCCATTTGATAAACATCTTTCAGCACATCACCTTTATCCGCTGCATAAGCATCACGGATCAATTGACGTGGATTATCTAACCCAGGAGCAAAACCCTGAGAAGCAGTTACCTTATCAGCAACGCCTACGGTATATCCTTTCTTTTGAGCAAGCTCTGAGAAATTACCTCCATTTACCTCATTTAAGAAAGCTGTTGCTTTTTTGTAAGCGGCATCTTTAGTTTTATTACTTGGAGCCAGGCCTTTTTCAATATAAGCCAACTTAGCCACCTTAGAAGAACCAATCTGCTTTTCAATTTTGATCAGGTGAACTCCAAATTGCGAGGTTACCACTTTAAGGTCACCTGGCTTACCATTAAAAGCAGCATCTTCAAATACAGGCACCATTTGTCCACGACTAAAAGTACCCAGCTCGCCACCTTTATCTTTTGAGCCATCGATACTGTATTTTTTTGCTAAGTCTGCAAAATTAGCGCCATTTTGAACAAGGGTTTTTAATGAATCTGCCAGTTTAACGGCTTTATCAGCACCCCCCAATTTAGTCGGGTCAATTAAGATATGGCTTGCTTTAACCGAATCAGGAGAGAACCTGGTATCTATAACTTTGACCAATTTATAAGAGTTACCAGAAAATCTTGGGCCGTAAAAGCTTCCGGCAGAAAGATTAAACACGACAGAATCAACAGCAGGATCTAATTTACCTTTGCTGATATAGCCATAAGGAACTTTAACATCAGAATTTACTGCAGCAAACAAAGAATCATTTGCAGCGATTTTAAAGTCAGCAGCCAGTTGGTCAACCTGAGATTTCACTGCAGCTGAATCTGCTTTTGTCGGACTCACGCTGAACGATACATACTGGAAAGTACGGGTCTCAGCAGGGCTGTCGAAACTTTTTTTGTGCTCGTTATAGTAATCACTATAATCAGATTCGGACAATTTAACACTGCCATCAGCTACAGCTGCATAATCCAGATTTACATATTTAAAGCTCGCTAATTTGTTGCGGTTTAAATATTCATCATTCGCCTCAAGCGTAGTTACGTAAATTGAATTGCGTATTAAATTGGAATATTTTTTTTGTAATGCTTGTTTTTCAACTTCGGTCTGCAATAAAGTCCATTGTTGATTCAGCTGTGGATTTTTTTCCGCTTGCTTTAAAGAGTTGACAACTTCAGCACGGTTTACTTCACCAGTCTGAGGGTTACCAAAATACTGCACGATTAGCGGGCTTGGATTTTTCCCTTGCAACAGGTCAAACAATTCATCACTGGAAACATTTAAACCAAGTCGATTATATTCTTTGGTTAAAAGAATGTTCGCAATCTCACCTTGCCAGGCGTTGTCAACAGCCATTGCCTGCATCTGCGGATTTGCAGAGCCACCATATTGTTGTTTAAACTGAGCTAAGTTCTGCTCCACTTTTGGAGTGAACTCATCAATATTTATTTCTTCGCCGTCAACTGATCCTACAACTTTTTGAGAAGCAGCCCAAAAAGGCTTACCTACGTTAATTGCATCGCCAACTAAAAATGCAACAATTGCAAAACCGATGGCCCCAACCAGGATATAGCCTGCGCGATTCCGCAAAAATGTCATTAATCCCATAATATTCTTATTTATAAATCTTTTTTAAGAGGGCGCAAGATACAACTTTTGGTAAAAAAAGAAAATATTAAATTGTATTTGAATAAGTATTTAAAAACTAAGGGTCTAAGGGCTTTAATTTTCCAATTTTACTCATCCAATTTCCCGTTGATAAAAGCCTCTCCATTTCCGCTTCCGGTAGAATAAGTGCTGAAATTTTGAGGGGCACTAAAGTTCACTGCATCGGCAAAAGATCCATCAGGATTGGTTACAATGCCTTTTGGTGAAAAAAACATT